>Ga0098039_1000065_pt1 | contig 58499 bp, 69 predicted proteins | sample 6_EtaG_FD_75047 | JGI IMG/M metagenome (GOLD analysis project Ga0098039, IMG submission 75047) | Marine viral communities from the Subarctic Pacific Ocean - 6_ETSP_OMZ_AT15160 metaG | ecosystem: Environmental > Aquatic > Marine > Oceanic | place: Pacific Ocean | collected 2015-01-08 | reverse complement strand
CGCACCGCTGGATTAGCTCGCGCGCTCCGCTCTTGTTCTGGTCGGTGTCGTGCAAGGCTGACCCGTCGTAGTGTTCGATCTGTCGCCCTTTCCAGTAGACAAACCCGTCGTATTCGATCCGCAACCGCTCATCGATTCCGTAGAGCGGTTCGCCTCGATCCTCGCATAGCGGCGGGTTGTCGCGTTCGGCCTTCGTGATGAGGTAGTGAATCCCGGCGACGCCATACGTTGATGACTCTTCGCCAGCTGCGATTGGTCCGCAGCAACGCGGCGCGCAGTCGTCGCAGAGTCCATAGCCGGGCTCTTGATTCCACCAATCGCGCCCCTGTAGGCCGCCGCCGCAACAAGTACAGTCGAGCCACTTGATCGGCTTTGCGCGTTCGCTGGCGTAGTCGTCGACTCGCGCGGACTGCTCGCATTGCTCCAGGTGGGCTAGCATCGCGTCAGCTGCTGCGGGCGTCGTGATTACGATCGTTTTCGTGCCGTGTCTCATCGTTTCAACTCCTGGTAGGGGTACGTGTGGCAAAGTCGCCAAGGGCGGGGCGCTGCTGGATCGCAGCGCCCTGCGGCTTGGGGCCTCGGCTAGTTGCTGGGGCGAAGGCGTACGCGTTCGAGCCGTTTCGCCTCGCGGGCGTTTCGCTTCTGCTCGGGCGTGTTGACTGGTGCGCCGAATTGGCGTTCGACTCGTCCGCTGTTGACGACTGTCACCGTCAACAGCTTGGCGAGGCGATACCGTTGGTGCGTCCCCTCGAAGTCTGCGAACCGCTCGCGCTCGTCTTCGGTCAGCTGCTCGTATAGGGCGGCGGCGTCTAGTCCGATGTCCAGCCCGATCGCTTGGCCAACGTCGCGAATTGCAATCAAGGCGGGGTCTTCGTCAACTCGCTGGGGGGCGCCGTTCCTGATCGCCAGCGTTTGGGCGCGTCCGGCCAACTCTGTCAAGTCGTCGGCGCGTTGCTGGTCGTCGCCATTGGCCGCCAGTTTGCGGGCGTCTGCGATCAACTCGACGGCGGCGCTTAGCCGTTGGGCGATCATTTTTTCAAGTCTCGTCATCGTTTCAACTCCGTAGGGGTAGGGGTGTCTGGCCAGCGTTGGCCACTTGCTGCGCCTGGCGATCAAGCGCGGCAAGTGGGCGACGGTGCGCCCTGGTCGGTCAAAACAGCAACGTTTGCGCGTCCTCTCGCCGTTGCTTGAACCAACCCAGTTGCTGGCCGATCGCCAAGCCCGCCAGCGGGTACTCGTGGACTACTCGCGCGCCGCAGCTGCACGGTATCCAAGCGCGGCGCGTCTCGATGTCGTGGCAGCGCCGCCAACCGTGCAACGCGTCGCGGTAGTCGGCGCCCGCGAACCATATCACGCGATCGATCTGCTCCGTGCGGGCGAGCCAGCAAAGCGAAGGCTTCACCAGCGTGCGCCCCCAGGTGTCGGCCTTCGCGCCTTCGCGCCCCTTCTCTAGTCGCTGATCGTAGGGCAGCACGACGGCATCAGGCCGCAGCAAGCCGTGCTTGGCTGACAGAATCCGCCAGTGATAGCCTCGCGCCTCTGCGTGGCGTCTGGCTGCCTGGAATAGCGGGCCAGTGTAAAGCTCGCGAGCGGGGCCAGCGGCGCCCTTGGTGGCGCTGCAAGCGACTAGGCAAAGTGTGCGTTGGTGTGTCATCGTTTCGAGTCCTCTGGTACGGGTTAGAACAGCAAGCCCTGCGCGTCGGCAGCTGCCGCGAAGTCGGTATAGGTCGGCTCGGGTGTCGGCTCGGCCAACAAGCCCAGGCCCGGCTTGATGGTCCCGGTCTCCTGCCACTGGTCCCAAGTCTTGTCAATCGCTAGGCCCTTGGTGGCGCCCTGGTAGTTCTTGCCGTCCTGGTATCGCGTCTCTAATTCGCGAGCGGCGGCGCGGGCGTCGTCGCCCATCGTCGCGACTTCGCATAGTTTGCTGACAGGGCAGAAAAAGCAGGCGCTCTTGCCGGGCTGGGGCAAGCCGTGTTCGGCGATCAACGCCATGCAATCGGCGCGGCTCATTCCCCAATCGGCCAACGGGTACCACTGGCGATAATCGGTGCAATTGTCCACGCCATAGCGTAGGCTCGCGCGTTCGTTGACTTCGCCAACGTCAAACCCGATACCCTCGACCACTTGGCCAGCGCCCTTGCGGGTGTGTACTTCGTCGGCGTCAAAGCCGATCGCCTGGATTGCCTGAGCGTGGTCGTAGTCCCAAAGCCATCCTAGCGCGGCTTGGTAGGCTCGCTGCGGCTTTACCTTCCAACTGTCGCTGCAGCTGTGAAGCGCTCGCCCTGTGCCCTTGCGGGGGAACGCGGGGCTTGGCAGCTGCTCTGTTGACCATAGCTGCTCAAAATAGCTGCGGTGTCCCGCGATCGGGCAACGCCTGCGGACGATTACCAGCGGGGGCCAGTCGAGCCGTTCCAAGAGCGGCTGCAATATCTGGCTGACAAATCGATAGGTGGCGGGGCGTTCGCTCCCGGTGTCGGCCAGCGTCAACAGGTCGGGGCGTATGCCTCGATCGTGCGCCGCCAATATCATGGCGGTGCTGTCGGTCCCGCCGCCGATCGCAAACGTTAGCCGCTGGCGGTCGTGCGTTGGTCGCGGGTAGTCTCGCGGCTGGATCGTCGCAGCAAGCGAACGGACTCGGCCAAGCGGGACGGGCCGCAAGCCGCCGAACCTGATCAGTTCGTGCGGGCCAACGGTGTAACGCTCCAACGGTTGGGGCGCGTAGTGGTCGCTGTCTGCTTTCATCGTTTCATCCCCTGGTACGGGTTGCGGAAGTGGTCAAGGGCGAGGCGTTCGCGGGAACGCCTCGCGGCTTGACTGCTCGCGCTCTTAGCGGTTGATGTGCGAGGTGATCAGCTGCCGGAGGTCGCCCCATAGGCGGCGCTCGCTGGCAGGTAGTGCAAAGTCTTGCGAGTTGTCGTGCGCCTGGCTCTTGGCGGCTTTCAACTCGGCCAACGTCGCGCCGTCGATTGCTTCGACTAGGGCGCCGGTTGCTGCGTTTAGAAATTGCTGCGTCATCGTTTCGGTCCTCGGTTGGTGGGTGGTTGGCGGTACGTTGGCGGGCGGTTAGTAGCCGCAAGCCTCGGCGCTGTAGTCGCGTTGGCGGGAGCCTTCTTTGTCCCAAACTGGTACGCTGATTTGCTCGGCGCCGTCGATGTAGTCACCGATCAACTGGGTGCGGGTCTGCAGTCGCAGATCGCCGACGGGGCAAAGAAAGTCTGCGGCGCTGCTCAAGCGCCCGTCGCAGTCGCGCCCGTCGCTTGTGAGTTCACAATAGACCGTTCCGTCTTCAAGTCGGTACGTCTGCGTCTCGCTGCTCCAACCCTCGTCGGTCGGGGCGCTCTGGTGCATCGTCAAGGCTTGATTTGGCCGCAGCGTGATTTTCGTATGCTGGCCATTCCAAAGTACCCAGAATCTCGCGTTTCGTTCGTTCGTCATCGTTTCAAGTCCTCGGGGGTAGGGGTACGTGTGGCAAAGTCGCCAAGGGCGAGGCGCCGGGGTGCTACGCCTGGCGCCTCTCGGCTTGGGGGCTCGGCTAACCGCAATCGGGCACGATAGGATCGGCACAGTCACACTCGACATGCCCGCAATCGGGGCAAGCTAGACGCGATCCGTCGAGCCGTTCACGTAGCCACGCGTCGAGCGTCTTGACGCCTTCGGCGGTGTGGTCGAGGTCATAGTAGGCGTCTTCGTACTTCTCAGCCTCGATCAATTTCGCGATGTCGCCAAGTTCGCGTTGCAGACTGACAACTAGCCGCACCTTGGTGCGTCGGGCGTTGCGTGTGATTGCGTTGGTCATCGTTTCAACTCCTGGTAGGGGTACGTGTGGCAAAGTCGCCAAGGGCGAGGCGCTGCTGGATCGCAGCGCCGCGCGGCTGGGGGACTCGACTAACCGCGCCTGGCTCGCCTCGCCAATATCTTGTCAGCGTTGCGGGTGTAGTCGGCAAAGTAGCTGGCATCTGGTGGGCAAAAACTCGTCTCCCATAGGGCTAGCAGCTGCGCCCGTTTCTCGTCTGGCATCGCAGCCAGTCGCGCCCGTGCTTCTCGCCAGTGTCTCGCGGCGAGGTCGCGAAACCGCTGCTCTTGCTCTATTGCAGCGGTGGCGATCGCCAGAATACGCGCTTCGGGCGTCTCCTGCTCTTGGGCCAGCTGGGCGGCGAATAGCGGTCGCTTCTCCCGCTCGCGTCGCAACGCTCGCGTCGCATTGGCCAATCGCCTGCTGGTGACTCGTGTTGCGGCGCCTTCGCGGTAGGCTACCGTTTTGTAGCTGATAGCGTGTCTCATCGTTTCAACTCTCCTGGTACGGGTGGGTGGGTGGCTGACAATCGGCAACCGTTGCGCCGCCCTGGCAGTCAGGGCAGCGGGAACGGGCGCCGCGTGTCCTACCATTGCGCCCATGCTGGCAAGCGCTGGTAGAGGTGATCGCAGATTGCCTCATATTGCAAGGCGGTCTGAATCTTGCCTCGTTTGCGGCAGTCTCGCGCCGTTGCTGCGTTGTGGCAGTATGCGCGAATTTGCTGGGCAACGTGCAACCGGCCAACGGGCGCCGTCGGCTGGTAGCCGTCGATCTGCTCAACGTATTCGTTGGGCCACAATGCAGCTGCTTGCGAGGTCGGTCGGCAGCCGGTGCCGATGTATGCGGCAAGCGCTCGCAGGTCGGTTTCCTCGCAGCCGTCGGGGTTGCTGGCGATGTGTCGCGCGTCTTCTGTGCTGATCTTTGGGCGTGTCATCGTTTCAAGTCCTCGGGGGTGGGGGTACGTGTGGCAAAGTCGCCAAGGGAGGTGCGCCGGGGTGCTACGCCTGGCGCCTCTCGGCTTGGGGGCTCGGCTTAGTAGTGGCTAAGCTGGTTCGGGGCGTACGGTAATTCGTTAGCGGCGTCTTCTTCGGCATCGTGCGTAGCCTTGGCGTCAATGTAGACGCGTTCCATTGCGTCGATGATGACAAGCCAGCGGGGGTGCGTCATCGCCAGCGTTGGGCGATCGTATCCAAACTGCTGGTAGCCGTCGCCAGCTGTCATGCGTCGCCAAACCTCGGCGGCCAACCGCTCCAGCTGGCGGGGCGTGTACTCCTGCGATCGCAGCGACTGTTCCGGCATCTTTCCGGCGCGAGTGGTTCGTGGGTAATTCTCGGCGCCCTGCTCGCGGTGGAATTTGGCGTCGATGCTGGCGTGGGCAATTTCCCTGAGGTCAGCCTCTCGCTCACGGGGGGTCAAGTCGTCTTTCTCTTGGCGGTATCGTGCGGCCAGCTGGCACAATTCATCACTGGCGGGGTTGCGGTGGATACCGGCGAAGGCTTCACGGGGGTGCGTTGGTCGTGTCATCGTTTCAACTCCTGGTACGGGTACGTGTGGCTCCCTGTTGGCAGCCTACTGGACAGCGTCGGGCGACGCCAGCCAGTAGGGCGCCCGTAGGCGCCGGGGGCTAGAACAGTCGCAGCTGGGTAGCGGTCGCGACTCCTCGCCGACGTGGCGCCGACTTGGGGCGAGGTGCGCGGGGTCCAGCTGTTGGCAGGGCAACGCCTAGCGTTTGTTGGCGTTTGAACGGGTCGAACTTGGCGCCGTCGATCGGGACGATCCGGTAGAGCGCCTTCATGCGGTGCTGGCGTCCAGCTGTCCAATCCAAGACGGCGCCGTCTTTGATCGCCAGGACGTGCGATCGTACGTGCGCCGTGTAGACGCCTGGGACGCATCGCATCTCACGGGCCAAGGTCTTGACGGTCTTTGACGTGTACGGCGCCGCGACTCGCTGGAAGCCGAGTCGCTTCAGGGCTGCAATTTGCTGGGGCTGGGTGGTTCCTTTGCCTCGCTTGCGCCCTGCCGCGGCCAAGGCGGCGTGGGCAGTCGCATAGTCGGCGCCGGTGACGATCGCCAGCGCTTTGACGGCGCAATCGTTATTCTCGGCGTGGAGCGTGGACGCGGTTTCGAGTTCGCGGGGTAGTGTCATCGTTTCAACTCCTGGTACGGGTTGGAAAGTGGCAGGAATACAACCGCTGGCCAGCGCTTGGCGGGCGCTTGGCGAGCGGTTGGCGCCCTGCTGGCGCCTGGGTTCAAAGTAGGTAACCGGTCTCGATCTGCTGTAGCATCGCTCGCGCGTTGCTGCTGGTTTCCTTGGCGAGTCGCTCTAGTCGCTTGTTGGCGTCTGAGTCTGTTAGCGCCGGGTCGATCAAGTCGGCGCGTTTGGCGATCGCGAGCGCCATCGTGGCGAATGCTTTCCTGAGTCCCTGGCAAGTGAGCGCGAGTTCCACGCAACGCGAAAGCAGGGGCGATGCGTCGATCGTGGAGCCAAACAAGTCAGCCTCACCTTCGCGAGTGGTCGTAAAAATCAGGACGACGTGCGCTGGCAATCGTTCGATCCAAGTCAACAGCTGACGAATCGCGCTAGCTGACAGCCCGTGCGCTTCGTTGATGATCAGCGCCCATCCCTTGCCGCCCAACGGCGCGCCAGCTGTCCGCCGTTCCTCCGTTGCAATGCGAGTCGCTGTCAGTCGCTCTGCGTCCAATTCGTCGATAGCGAATTCGTCCGCAAACTCTCCCGCCAATAGTCGAGCGATCGTTGTTTTGCCCGTTCCGCTTTTGCCCGACAACCAGTAGGCGCGGCCGCCGAGTCCGCGCCGACGAATCGCGCCAACCTTGCGAAGGGCTGCGTCTTGGCCGATCACCGCTTCCCAGCTGGTGGGGCGGAATTCCTCGAATAGTGGTTGGCAGCTGCTAGTCGCTTGAATCATCGTTTCGACTCCGTTGGTCAGTAGTAAAACTCAACAACCTCATCGACGATCCTAGCGTCTCTATTGAGCCAAACAACCCGGCGACCGGTTGGCGAACGGTTGGCGAACGGTTGGCGGGCCATTTGAGCCCCTGGAATACTGGGCTCGGCGACGTGGAACTATTTTGGGAATAATTTGAGAATACCTCGAATAGTTCTGACACACCCCCCGACGATCGCCAAAATCGGCTGCGCAGCGTCTTGGATGGCCAGCGCTTGGCGGGCACTTGGCGGGCGCTTGGCGGGCACCTGCCGGGCACCTGCCGGGTGGCGCCGATCGCAGCTGGGCTGGCGCCTCCATCGCCCCCGGCGCCGGGTGGCAGGTCGATCGCCGGGTGGCGCCGATCGCCGGGTGAGTGGAACGCAGCCGGGCGGCGGGCACTTGGCCAGCGCTTGGCGGGCACTTGGCGGGCACTTGGCGAGGTGGGCCAGGGCGACCGGGAAGACGGCGGTTGGCGATGCAACGGGGAATGGATCACGCGCGAGGCGGGGAAAATCGGGACCGTCGGGCAGCGCCTAACCCGTTGCAGTCAAACGACTTACGGCGACCGAACCCAGGGGGCGGTGCCCACGCGCGGGCGTGCGTTTATTGTATTATCAACCCTGGAGATTTTTCCCCCGTTTCTGTCATCCACCCTTCGCCTGTCTATTCACCTCGCACGATTTGGCGGGTAGGGAGAGGCGGAACGCTAACCCTCGCCAGTGAGGCCGCTAGGGGGCTTCAGCGGGACATCCCTTCGAGTCCGTTTTTCCGGCTCAAGCGGAGATACGGTGCGGTTCGCGCTACGATCGTTTGTGTCAGCGCATAACGGGTCCCCATACCATTTTGGGGGCGTGGGACACTCGGAGGTCCACCACGTTGAAGCGTCTTGCGTGTTTCGGTTTTTGGCCGATCCTGACGACTTCGACTGTCTTCGATGGTTGTGTAGCGGGTCGTTTCAGACCCTTCCATGACGGCGACAGCTGCCGGTTTCGCCTTCCTACTCGGGCGAGTATTTGGGCTGCGTTTCGCTTGGTTTCCCCGGTGCGTTGGCAACCAGAGGAGCGTCGGTAGAGTAGGTACGCCTGGTTGTAGTGATTTTGGCCGGGGCGTCAATCAAAACCTTTTGTCGCTGATTGCATTGCGGTATTCGCCGCAAAAGTCTTCCACGTCGGCTGCCGTCAGCCTCAAGGACCTCGCGAATCTTCGCGCCGCGATCAACCCACTGGCGGACGAACTCGTGTTTATTGCGAGTTGATTTCAGCATTTAGAGTCGCCCAGTCACGAAAAAACCGCTGATGTATTGGGGGGACACTACATCAGCGGCTGGAGGCCATGTTGAGTAACATGGGGAGCCTGGATTGTACGACAAATGCGACGTAGGTCAAAATTGACCCATTTTTGACCCAAATGGTGGAAGCGTGGCCTACTGAAACCCAAATGGCGGCAAAGAAAACGAACCGCCAACCGCTTCCATGATCCGAACGGCGCCGGGCGGCCAACGTGGGCTGGACCTGACCCCGACGCCGCCCAGTCATACGGCGCATAAAAGCGACCGGCTCGCCTGGGGCAGGTAGACGGCCCGGTCAGTGTGTTGGACTGGGTCCAACGGGAGCCAATATAGCGGTAACTCCGCGCCTGAAAAGGGGTTCGATCGTTCGGCGAACAGTTACCGAACGATCGAACTTCCCCCCCCGGTGGTAGTTGGTCATCGGCAAACGCCGGCGGCACAGGCTCGGGCTCGACGCGAGCCAAACAGCCGGATTCGTCGGACGCGTCGAGCGCCTTTCTGGACGGCGCCTTTCTGCGACGCCTTCTGGGCTGCGACGGGGGCGGACTTCTGGGCCGCTACCTTCTGGGCTGACTTCTGGACTGGGACCAGTCGGCCAGCAAAGGCAGGGGTGGCGAATAGTAGGGCGATCAGGATTACGGCGGTTCGCATTCTCTTGCTCCGTGGAATTCTCGTGGACTGAAAAACACCCCGCCGAGGGATCACTACTCGGCGAGGCATTGAGTGTTGCGGATGACGCCCGCCCGCGCTGAGCCGCCAAGGAGCAGCTTGCGTATTTTATGCGCCGGTCATCCGCCCAGCGTACGGATTCTGCCGCTACCGTCAAGCGTCATCGCAGTTATGGCGCGGGCTGAATGCCGCGTTCAAGGACGCCAGCGACCATCTCGGCTTTCTTAGACGGGGGCGGTGTTTTCCGGTTGGCGATCATGGGCGAGTTTCCTAGAATGGCGGGCGAGGTTTCAGGAAAGTGACAGGCAAATGTCCAATGCTCCTGATGCGCCCAATGGCGCGAAACCTTGGTATCTCTCCAAAACTCTTTGGTTCAACGCGATCACTCTCGCGTTGCTTGCGATCGATCTAGCCATCGGCGCTAACGCAATCACCACCCCCAAAGCCCTGCCGTGGATTACGGTGTTCATTGGCGTTGGCAACGCAGTGTTGAGGCTCCTTACGGGTGCCCCTATTGAACGTCCTATCGGGGGCAAAGATGGCAAATGAAGAACGCAATGAATCGAGAAGGTTGGCGCCATGCCAATCTACTGATGCAAAACTCCTTAACGCCGCTCGTGGTTTACTGGTCTTGCTGGTGCCAATTGGCGGTATTATTGGCGCTTACTATTCGACGCGTGCCGCTCTTGAATTCGACATTCGTGAGAATCGCGGTCGGCTGGAACGCATTGAGGAAACACTCAAAGAGGAAACAGTCTCGCTCAAGCGAAGCATTGAGCGCGTTAGAACTGACCTTGATGCTCACTGTAATCTCGGTCCTGACGGGCTTCCTCATCCCCAAGGTGTTATTCGCGATGTGATCGATTTAGAAGAACGCGTCAAAAACCTGGAACAGAAAGTCAAATGAAATATCTACTCTCGCTGCTCGGCGTGCTGTTTCTCTTCGCCGCCGTCACGCCAGAAACCCAAGCGCGACGCCGATGGTTTCGCCAACGGTCCACAAGTTACGCTTACACGTACGTCAACGTCTGGGGCGTCGCCGCCAACGATCAAGAGCGATGCGTGGCCGAAGCGAACTACATGGCGGCCAACTACGCCTACTACCATGTTGGCGCGAACATCGGCAACTTTGAAGGCTGGGGCGTTGGCTCCACGCCGAGTTGTGGGACGTGCGTGCCTGGCTACGGGATGACGCTGACTGGCGACGCCGCGTGCCAAGCCAGCAACGGCCAATGGTTCAGGGTTCGGTCGTGGCGTTAGCTTGGTCCTCATCGGTTGGGCGCCACTCGGCGAGTCGCACAGACTGAACCCTCGTGAATCGCGTTTCGCCAGTCGTCAGCGTGAATTCACGCTCGCAGTGTTTACAAGCGATCGTCTGCCCAAGCTCGACTTCCGTATCGTCCGCCATGCCGTCGAAGCAGTGGGCGAGGCAACATCGAAGAACGCCAGCTGGGCTAATCATCGTTTCGCTGAGCTTCATGATTTCTCCCTCTTCTCCATCCGAACGGCGACGCTCTTGCCTAACGGATCGCGAGCGCCCAGGGTGTTAACGCCCCTGGCGACAACCCGCCGTCAGGGTCGGAGATGTATTTGCAGAAAGCCACGAGAGAAAAACGGGGGACGCCGGTAGAACATTTGTCCACAAGAGTGAAAAAAACCCGGCGTCCCCACATTCCTTAGTTGGCAGATGCAGCTGCGTGTTCCCGCTCCACGTCGTCGAGGAACAATTCGATTTCCTCTTCAGACGCCGATGCGATGTCGTCCCGCGCGTCGTTGAGCGCGCGTCGAAGTCGCTTGCCTCGGTAACCCTGCCCTCGCAACTGGCTGGCGAGTCGCATCCGAACAAGTGGTCCGTTTCGCTTGATGCGGTTGGCCCGCGATTTATTATTATCTTCCTGACAACGCTCGAAGAGTTTCAGAAAGATCGGCGCTAAGATGGTCACCCATTCCATGATTGTCGCTCCATAAAAGACGTTAGTTTCTCTCCCTGAAGGAGATACGGTGTCCCAACGCAGCTGCGACTTTGCATACGCTGAGAAAATTGACTGTTTTGGACGTGTAGGCGAGGACGCGGCGACAGGTCGATTCACTAACTCCCGATCGGCTGGAAAGCACCGCCCAGGACACTCGCTGGTCTACGCGGGATTCCTCCAATTCTGTGAGTACATTCTTGACGCCGTTCTTCAAACGCCGCTCGGCTGCATGATCCATAACGATCCCTCTTTTGTTTGGGACCAAACTAATCCTGTCTCTGTCTATCAATATCCGCTAACGTGCGCCGGGTGCCACCAAAGCAGCCGGTGTGAAACCGACTTGCATTGGCGGCAGGGTCGTTCCCGATCGCCGTCAACAGACCTCGTACGTCCGACCATCCTGGCCACGCACACGGATTAGTCTATCAGATTAGTCAGTAAAGATCGCTCCTTCTGGTCCGTCATGCCAGATGCCGTAGTGCTTATGCTCCACAGTCATCTGGCGGGCTTCCCGTTTGGTGTAGCGGCGCACGTCCGCTTCCTCAATTTCGCCAACCATGTAGTACAGTTTACGCGGCATCGGCTTCGCGTGGTCAGTGAAGCCGTACAACGGATCGATGACGCACGGCAATACCTCGGCCCCGAAGCCTTTGAGAGGAAGGTCGATTTCCAGCCAAGCGTGGCCAAAGGGCGTACCTTTAGCGTGCCCGCTGTCGATGTTGTCGGTCAGATGCGGGTAGCCGTGGACAAGCAGGCATTCGGCATCCAACTCGTCATACCAGCCGTTGTGATGAATGCAGAACGTGTCCTCGAAGCAGTGGCCAGGCCGCGCGAGTTTGTTCGCCCCGATCTTCATCAGTCGCCTCGCAGATCAGCGACGAAAGCGGTCGCTTCTTTAACTTCCTTGGAACCGTACTTGTTCTGCAACGACCGAATCTCTTTGAGCAGGGCGAACGTGTCGGTGGCTTCCTGCTGAGCGACCGAGACGACGGCGGCAGACGCTGCCCTGGCGGCTCGTGGCTTTCGGGAAGTCGGCGTTTTTTTCGGCTTCGCTAGGTGTTTTTTGCATTCCTCGGCCATTGTTTTGATGGTCGGGTTGCGTTTGTCGTTGCCCTCGTCGTCAAGCAACTCGATGTCGTCAGAGCGGCCAGCCTTTTTCAACTCTGACAGGAATCCACGCACTTCGCCCACTTCCTCTAACTCGCAGAGTTCAGCTAATCGGCGAGCCCGAGTCCATGAAAGCCTCGCCCCGTATTGGACAGCACTCGATTTTTTTGCCACAGCGTCCCCTTTTCGGGTATGAATCTAAACATGAGTGGAAGGATACGATTCTTCGGCGGCCCCTGGCACAACCAGATCCCTCACGTCGAAACCTGGACGGTCGCAGTGCGCACCCCGACAGACGAAGGTGAATGCCTTTATCGACTTTGTCGGTTGCGTCTACACGGGACCACTTTCTTTGAATACCTGCACGAAGGCTTGGTCGCAGACGATATGAAGCGAGCTTCAGACGAACTGGACTGGGCTGTCGACGGGTTCTTCATCGAACCGTGGTTTTCACCGATCGAGCGTCACGATTAGTCACGAGTCGAGCGATCGGATACCTTAGTAACTGGATCGCCACTATAGCGTATAAGTCGCGGGCATGCAAATTTTCACCCACCGACGGGTTTTGATGCGTTCGGATGCTCCTTGCGACCATGTTTTTTAATGTGCGCGATCAGCGTGGCGCCGGTGATGCAGGCGCCACGTCCGTAGTAGTAGATTTCGCCGCCTTCGCTCTTGATTCGGGCGAGTAGCGATTCGCCAAAACCCATCTCTTTGCGCAGGTGTTGGAAGCCATAAAGGGCGTCGGGGTGAATTACAGTTGGGTAGCGATATTCTTCGGCCATCGTTTCGGTCCTTAAGCGGGTTTACGTTTCCTGTCGGTGCGGGGGAGCCCGCCGACTTTCTCCGCAGCGATACGGCCAATCATCTGTCCTTGTGGGGTCGGATCGATTTCGACGGTCAATGGTTCGACCTTGGCGGTGTGTTTGCAGTAATTGCGGTACAGACACCGAATCCGTGCAACCTTGAAGTAGCGGTCGTTCTTACCGTTGCAGGTGATTCGGTGATACGGCTTGCGGTTTTGCTTGCGAGCCATCGCAACTTCGATCGCGTCGCTGATCTGCTCGAAGGGCATGCGGTAGGTGTGGCGGTAGCGGAAGATCAGACGCATGTACGCCGTGAGTTCGTATTTGATCCGCAGCCGCTTGCGTCCCTTCTCACCTTTGACTCGCACGGATTCGTAACCCGCTGGCGAGGGTCCGGCCCAATAGCCGTTCTGCCGGCCAGCTGCGACGCTTTCCTTGACTCGCTCACCAGTCTGGCGTGACTCCAACTGCGCAAATGCGACGAGAGTAGTCAGCATCATCTCACCCTGGGGAGTCGACGTGTCGATGCCCAAGTCTGCGAAATGCATCTTGACGCCTTTAGCGTTGAACAGTTCTTGCGTGAGGACGAAATCTTTCTGGTTGCGAAAGCAGCGATCGACTTTAGCGAAGACGACGTGGTCGCCGCGACGCAGCTTCGAGTTCAACTTCTTGCCGGCGGGGCGCTCGATAAGCGGTATCTTGGCGGCAGACACACCCTCCTCGGAAAACCGCTCGGTTGCTTTGGGGTCGATGTCGTTTGACTCTGCGATCATCGCCGAGAAGTGATGCAGCCGCCGGTCCTGGGCTTGAAGCCCCAAGCCGCTATCCACCTGCTTGTCGTCCGACACGCGGATGTACTCGAACATCTTGGGTTCGCGGTCGGCTTCAAACGCCTCGAAGAAGACGAGGTCTTCGCGTTCGCTATTGAGTTTCGCGATCTTGGCGTCAAGCGCCTTCTTCTCACGCCAGAGTGGCGTTTGACGAACTTTCTTGCGTGTGCCTCGCGTGTAGCAGGCTTTGCAGTCAGGCTTTTTGCCGTCTTCGTCAGCGATCGAGTTGTAGAAGTCGTCGCGAGGCTTCTCTTGCCCACACTTGCTGCAGCGTTTTAGAATGTCATCAGACATGACGTTCCCTCCTATTAGGGTTCGTTGTGAGGCTCGTTGCGGGCTCCACCCCGCAGCGGGCTGTTTCTACTTCTTGGACGTTTGGCCTTTGATAGCCGCACCTTTGACGGTGGTCATCTTCTTGCTCGGAAGTTTCGTCGGGCCGCGTCCGCCTTGTCCACTGTTGCTTCCGCCCTTTTGGGCGCCACTGGAATTTGCCATCTGTTTGCTCCTTATGTCAGACACCCGGTGATCCTACCAAAATTACTGCCGTGATGGAACGTAGTTTTCGATTCTAGCGCGGTCGCACTTCTCTGACGAGTCGTTGAGCGCCAGTAGGAATCGGCGGATTGCCGCCAGGCTGGTCGCTTTCCCTGTCGTCATGCGAACTGTTTCGAGCTTGACGATCGGCCCCTTTTTGTCGTCGCCAGCCCTGAGTCCTTCCCGCGACCACCGCTCTAGCTGGCGGTAACTGTAGACACACTTGTGTTTGGCGTCAGTGATGATAAACGGCGATTCATCCAAGATTGCGCAGGACATCGATTTTCTCTCCATAAATTACCGGTTCTGCTTTTATTCTACCGTGTCCCCCTGTCTACGGCCAACCGCTGCTGAGGTGTTTTAAGTTTGCGCGGTCCCTCGGTTACGAGTTGCATCCAGCAACGAGCAGCCGGGAGACGAGATGGCAAAGCAACACGACTTCACAGATGACATGAACGAAGGTGCCCCAGAGACGCTGGGCGCCCCCGTCAATGGTGGAACTCCGCTTGATGTCTTCACTGAAGCTGCTGCCAAGCTGCAGGGCGGCGACGACAAAACCGCCGACCCCTCAAGCGCTTTGCTACCGTCACCCGAGTCGATTGCGCCCACGACGCCGTCCGAGCCTGAGCCTGAGACAGCGGTCGAGCCAACTGAGACAGTTAGCACGCCAATCCTCGACGCGTACCGATCACGGGGGATCGACCTAGAAGGCTACGAGACAGACGCCGACTTCGTCGCCCAGCTTGAACGGCAAGCACTCGATGGAATGGACGCCGCTGAACGGCTTCGCGATCCGGCCTACCAAGAGTGGCAAGAGCAACGCCAAGCCCCGCCTGAGCCAGAGCCAGAACCAGAGGAAGAGACGCCTGGACCGTTCGCGGACTGGACGCCGCCGGAAGTTAGCGACGAGTGGGAAGCCCTCGTCGCGAGAGGCGACATCGAGTACGACGCCGAAGCGGGTCGTTTCGTCGCCGCGAGGGACTGGGTTGACCAATCCATCGCCGACAAGATTACGACGGCACGACGCTGGGAAGCCGACCACGCCCGCAAGCTGGTTCGCGAATTCCCAACCCTGGTCGAGCAAGCCACGCAACGCCTGGTTGAACAACAAGTAGGTGACTTCGATGAGCGAGTCCAATCGCAAATCAAAGACTACTTCGGACAGCAACAGCAACTCAGCGAATCCGACCAGCAGTACAACGGCTTTTTGCACCATTACCGTGAGCAGCTGTTCGCCTTGGATGCGGACGGCGGTTACCAGCTGCAGGGCGATGGCGCAGCAAAGGTGTCCGAAGAAGGCCAGCAATTCTTAGCCGTCCGTGAACAGGGACGCGCCTTCTTCGAGAAATACAACATTGAAGCCGACGACAACGCGCTCAACGACTACGCGATGGAGCATTGGCGCCCCGCCGCTCCATCGCCATCTGAAACAGCAACGAGCGGCGAGGAAACCCCTCAACCAACCGCGCCAACTTCGCCGGAGCTTCCGAAACATCGCAATGAGCGATTGAAAGAGGGCTTCGCGAAAGAGAAGAACCGCATCAACGGCCAGCCAGATACGCCGCCAACTAATCGGCGTGTCGCAGCTGCTGCTGAGCGTGCAGCGGAGGACATGGACTTCGCGGAAATGGTTGACGAGGAATCGAAGAAACAAGGCATCATCTAAACGGAGTCTAAGAGATGGCTGAAGCCCTCACGGTCGTTAACACGACTGCGCGAAAGTATTTCGCAGGCGCTGCCGACCTGACGGTACGGCGGCGACTCTTCCTACGACTGCTGTCCGAAGCTGGACGAATTTCGTTCAACGAAAACGGGGAGTCCTGTTATTGGAACGTCGAATTTTCGCAACCGCCCGTGCAATCGCATGGCGCCAGTGGCGAGTATTCGTTCGACGAACACGACCTCTATCGGCAGCTTAACGTCGATGTTCGCGGCTATGTCGCCACGGACAAGATGGACTTTAAGAACACGCTGATGAACAAGGGCAACGTGGCGATCATCAATCGCTACAAGCGGATTATGCCCAACCTGAAGAAGTCGTTGGACGACCACTTCCACGGTGAGCTTTACATCGACGGCTACGCCACTGGAAACGGCAACCGGCTTCACGGTCTGCAGTCGTTCCTTGGCTACGGAACCGTCGCCGCTGGCGATATTGTCGCTGTTCCTAGCGACACGTATGGCACTCGATCGACGGCGCTCGCGTCGGAGTCGGGCCAATGGTCGACCGACCTTGGCACGAAGCCCAACTCGACGATCAACACCGACTGGCCGGACGGCAAAGGCGACAGTGATTACGACTACCTGTCGCCGATCATCGTCAACAGTTCGTCCACCGCTTGGGGTGCGACGACCAACTGGGAAGACAATTGCGGCAAGATCCTTCGTCGAACCACGACCTGGCTCACGAAGAACGGCGGCAAAGATGGTCGGCCAACTTGTTACATGATGGGCAACAACAAGTTCAACGGCTTCCAAGACTATCACGAAGCGAAGTTTCGGAACATTATCCCTCACCCCGAAGCCCGCGACCTCGGCTTCCCCGACACGCTCAATCAAGACGGCGTGATGGTCAAGTACGAATTTGACGTGCCGGCGACGGAAGTCTACGCGATCAACGTCCATCAGATGGAACTCGCGTCCTGGGATGACGTTTTGTTCGGCACACGAGGACCGTACTACGACATCAAGTCGGATGCGTACCTCTTCAAAGCCGGCTTCTTCGGCAACGCACGGTATCAGCCGAAATACTTCGCGCTGATCAAAGACTTGGCCTAAGCCGAAGGAGCGATTTGATGGCTTTGAAATCAGGAACAGTGCCGGCCTTGACGACGGCGCTTGGGAGCAACGCCGCCGCTGCGGATGTCGTTGGCAAGTTTGGCGTGGATGGCGCAACCATCACGGTTGGCACTGAAGCGACAGATGTCATCAACGTGGCGGTGCAGCTGCTGGACGCCGGCGGCCTCGACATGACAGTTCGTTCGTGCGTGCGGGTTTATCTGTCCGACGACGCGAACGGCGATTCGATCGCTAGTACGGCGCCGGACTCTGGAATCTCGATCGGCACCGACGGCGTGCTGGAAGAAACGACGGCTGACAAAGCCGGGTTTGTCACGAGTGAATCTGACGGCGACTTCGACATCAATGTTGAAGAGTCGAGCATCGACACATGGTATCTGATCGTCGTTCTTCCCAATGGGAAGTTGGTCGCATCGGACGCCATCACCTTCGCGTAAAGCGGAACAAGCGGCTGCGTGTGAGTGAACAGGGTGAACCCCGACAGCACGCAGGCGGAACTTTTTGAGAGAGAGGTGATCTGATGGCTGGTGCTGGAATGGGTTCAATGCCCCGAGGTAAGTCTTGGACGAGTATTCCGTCGGATGCGGAAGGCTTGGTCAAGTGGTTCCCCGACGTTGACTGGTCGCAGCAAGGCGTGAAGCCTCGCAATAGCAACTCGCTCGTCAAATGTCGGTTGGTTCAAAACAACGATGCGACGACGCTTACCGCGTCTTTGCTCGTCACTTATGAGGCTGGTTCGTTCGGCAAAGTAGTCGACGACTATGCAGCTGCGACCGATCAGCCGGCTGGGCTAGTGGATGAATACATCGGCTCGGGCGGCGTGCCCGTCGGTAGCTGGTTCTGGATCGTTCAAGAGGGTCCGTGTACTGCGCACGCGCTCGGAACGGTTACGGCTGACACGATTGTCGCTTGCGCTGCCGGCGGCAAGATCGACAACGCCTCATCCCCTCCAACGGACAACGATGTTGGCCGCGCTATGGCGGGGATCGCCAGCACGACCGGGCGGGTGTGGCTGAACCTGTTGTATTCCTAACAAAAGCTGAATCACTGGAGCGTCAGTTCCAGAGTAGGGAGCCGCGATTCGGCGTAGTAAACCGAGTCGCGGCTTTTTTGGTAAGGCGATGACTGAAAAAAACGGCAACGATAAAAAACACAAGTGTCGCAATTCTGATTGCAAGCGCCCGATTCGTAAGAGCGTGGACGGTCAGCATTACAACCTGTGTCGACAATGCCGCCTCGACGCCCAGATGGCGAAAGAGGGAAAGCCGGAAGTAGACCCGACCATCAGCCGCGAGAAGCGCGAGTTGATGAAGCAGACCAGCAGCATCCTTTTGCAAGCTGGCGACAAATACGCCGAAGTCGTCCAGGTGTGCGATCGCATGATGTCGATGCATGGCGGGCTTGAGGGTTTCTGCCTTGAGTGGAAACACCAAGTCGACACCGCCATGTCAAGGAACCCTGGTTCGCGGCTGGTGCTTGACTACTTCCGTGACTTGGTCCGGCTGCACATGAAAGCAGCTGAACATCGCCCCGCCAATACAGACATCGACGCGATGGAGTTGGAAGACGTAAGCGCCGAAGTGGAGCGCATGGCGTCCCAAATGGGATTGCGTTTATTGGCGGACGAAAATGACGAAGACGCAGCGTAGCATTACGCCTAGCAATCAACAGCGACTCTTAAAACTCGCCGCGCATCGATCGCGGTTGGAGAAAGAGGCGTTGAATATATTTCGTCCCAAGCCCAACCAACTGAAGGTCTTCTATTCGGGCGCGTCGGAATTGCTGTTGCGAGGCGGCAACCGATCGGGCAAGTCGGTGTGCGCTGCGATGTTGTTCGCGTCGGCGTGTACTGGGATTCCGATCTATGACAGTGACGGCAATAGTCTTCCGATCTATGGGCCGCACGCTTTTGCGCACGAGCAGAACCGCCCGATGACGATGTGGACGATCGGGCTTGGCGAAAAGCACATCGGCCAGACGCTGCATCGATTGCTGTTTCAACGCGGCTTGTTCGACATGGTCAAAGACCTTGAGACGGACAAGTGGCGAGCGTATGACCCTGAAACGGATCAGGACCGTCAAGCCGATCGCCGCCCCTCGCCGCCGGCGATTCCCAAAAGGCTGATTAACCCCAAAGGCTGGGGTTGGAAAGACAAAGCCAACCGCCTGTTCACCAAATGCGAGTTAACGAACGGCACGACCATCTACGCGTTCACGTCGGTGGCTGACCCGAAGATGGGCGACCCGGTCGACTACATCTGGATCGATGAGAAAATCAAATTTCCTGGTCACTACGCGGAGTGGCAAGCGCGTATCTCTGACCATGAGGGACGCATCGTCTGGTCGGTTTGGCCTGGCCACGGCTCGCACGTCGTCGTCGATTTGAGCAAACGGGCGAAAGATCAACAGGACCGGAAGAAGCCGGACGTTGAAGAAGTCGTCTTGCGATTCAGCGACAACCCGTTCATCAAGGAAGACGAGAAACGGAAGCGGCGAGAGGGCTGGAGCGCAGAGGAAATCAAGTCGCGTGATGACGGCGAGTTCGTCTTCGGCGCGTCTCGTGTCTACCCGAACTTCAGCGAATTCGTTCACCGTACGCCGCCGGCCAGCGAAGGCGACTACGACGCGGCAGATAAGATCCTCGCGAAGAACGGCGGGATGCCGCCGACGAATTGGTGTCGCGGTTTGATCCTCGACCCTGGTCACTCGCACCCTGGCGTCCTGCTGACCGCGATCGCCCCGCCTGACGTTGCCGAGGTATGCGGTGGCGATGTTCACGTCATTTACGACGAAGTCTATATCCCCAGCTGCGACGCCCACACGCTGGCGAAGCACGTTTTGCACAAGGCGAAGAGTCAGTCGTTCCATTACTTCGTGATGGACTCGCACGCTGGCCGAACGACGCCGATGGGCTTCAGTAAAACGGTTCGCGAGCATTACGAAGACGCGTTCAATCTTCTAAGTCTGCGATGCGTCTCGACTGGCGGCACATTCCGCATGGGTAGCGATGACTTGATGGGCGGAATCGAAGCCGTCCGCGAAGCACTATACATCCGCCGGAACGGTCGCCCCAAGCTGCGCCTGGTTACCGGCAACTGCCCGGCGTTTATCAAACAGATGGCGATGTACCGCAAAGAGGAACATCCCTCGTCCGGCGTCACAGGCGAGAAGCCGGCAGGCCGGCAGATCGATCCTCTTTGTGACTGCATCCGCTACTGGTGTGCTGGCGACTTCCAGTACGCGCCGCCGCCAATCAACGCTATGCCGGCCAGTCCGGCGCTTGAGTATTTCCGTAGTCAGTGGTCCCCAGCGCCGAAGCAGGATCGCATGTCAGTGACGTGTGGACCCGGCGCAACAACAAACGAGGTTTCCCAACGATGAGTAGCAAACAGCGAGAAGGCTTCGACAGTGGCGAGACAACGGTCATCGGTTGTCAGGTCGTGTTTTACGAGAAGGGCGACACGCGAGCGACGCCGATCGCAGCGGTCGTCACCGACATCGATTATCTCAATCGCTGCCACTTGGCGACGCTTCCCAAGCACGCGATGCAGTTCGTTCTGCGACGCAACGTCAACCATGTGCTAACGGATGTCCAAGACCCAGTCGCCGCCCAGTACGGACTCTGGGAAACGCTCAGTGAATCGATTCAGCGCCAGCAACTCAAGGACGCGGAACGTATCGCGAAATCGCGTCAAGCGCAGGCCCACGTCGCTGAAGCGGAGACGGGCGAGCAAGAGCGTGTGCAGATTATGCGGCTGAACGCAGCCGGCAAGTCCAATAAAGAGATTGCGAAAGAAGTCGGCGGCAAGTGGAACGCCATGACGGTTAGTAGCGTGATTAAGAGCCGAACGACCCAACGCGTAACCGCAGGATCGACTGAATGATTAGCGCCCTCGAATCCTCACGCGTGTCGCCCGATCCGACGAAGAAGACGGAAGTAATGCGACCGCTCGTTAGTGGCTGGCTCGGCAAGATCCAGCAGGCGATAGCTGTGCGCAAACCGTGGGACTCGATTGCGAACCAGTGCCACCATTTTTTCAGCGGCGAAATGGGCTTCATGTGGGACGACAAGTTCCAAGCGAAGTACCTCAACGGCAAGATGAAGCCGCGTTTTAAGATCACGCTGCAAAAGGGATTCGAGTTGGTGTCCATCTTTGGACCCACGATGTACCACCAGAATCCGGCTCGTGCCGTCCGCCCGCGTAAACAGTTCGAGCCTGACCCTCAGATGTTCGGCGGGGAAGAGTCGCCGATGTTTCAGCAGGTTGTGCAAGAGCAGTTGAAGCGCGACATGGATGACGACATCCGCACCCAGTTGATGGAACTCTATCTGAACTACACGCCGGACGAGCAGCCGTTCGGCGGCCTCGCCGAAAACTCTCATTCAGCAATCACCGAGGCGTTGGTGTCAGGGCGAGGGGTCGTCTGGCCGCGCCAGTATAAGATGCCGGGTTCGCAGCGAACGCTGACCGGATGTTTTTTCGACTCGCAAGAGAATCTGTTTTATGACCCCGATTGCACCTCGCTCGACGACGCTTGGTGGGTGGCGAAACGAGAGGTCTTGCCGTACTGGAAGGTCGAACGCGAATTCAATCTGCCGAAGGATTCGCTGAAGGACAAAGCGACTGCCGAAAGCCACAACGGTCGAGGTGAGCAGAGGGGCGACGACCTGGCGTCGTTTCATCGCAAGCAGGGCGTGACGAACGACCTAATCGTCTTCTACCGTATCTGGTCGAAGATGGGTTGCGGCGGACGACTGACCGGCGTTGACACGTCCTTGCGAGAGACGTTGGACGAGGTTTGCGGCGACTATTGCTACGTCGTTGTTTGCGAGGGCTGCGACTGGCCGCTCAACGCGCCAAGCGACGCGATTGAGAGGGAATCGGACGATCAGATCGAGAAGCGGTTTCGTTGGCCGATCCCGTTTTGGCGCGATGACAAATGGCCGTTTGCGATGTTGGACTTCTACCCGAACCCCAAATCGCCGTACCCAATCGCACCGATGGCGCCCGGCTTGGGCGAGTTGACTTACCTCAATATCTTCATCAGCCATCTTGCTGGGCGAACGTGGTCGAGCAGCCGTGACATCATCGCGGTCTTGGAGCGGGCGGCTGCGGAAGTCGAGGGACCGCTACGATCGGCGGAAGACTTGGCGATCATCAAGATCAGCGAAGTCAATAAAGACCTGAAGCAGTGCATTCAATGGATCGACCAGCCGAACGTGAATACCGACGCGTTCCAAATGATCGACCGAATCACACATCTGTTTGAGCAACGTACCGGCTTGAACGAGTTGGTGTACGGCTTGAATCCTGGCGGCGCGCAGAGTCGTTCGGCGACCGACAGCAAAATCAAGAACAAGAACAGCCAAGTCCGGCCAGACTATATGGCTAGGCGTGTCGAAGCGTGGATGGAACTAGCGGCGGACATGGAGAAGTTCGTCGCGCGGTGGTTTGTCGAGGGAAAAGACATCCAAGACCTCGTTGGCCCGGTGGGCGCTCGTCTCTGGGACGAGAAGGTCGTTGGCGTAGAACCGGAAGTCGTCGTGCGGGAAATGCGCGCTACAGTCACCGCCGGTTCGATGCGCAAGCCTAATAAAGAGCGAGACACCGAGAATATCAACGCGGTCGTTTCGACCCTCTTCCCGGTGCTGGACAAGCACGCCGACGCTACGTCGGACACGAACCCGCTCAACGCGTTTGTCGAGCAATGGGGCGATGCGATCGAGATGGACGTTGACGAGCTTCGGATGGGTCCTCGTACGCCGGCACCGCCGCCGCCGCCGACGCCAGAGCAGCAGCAAATGATGCAGCAGCAGGCGGAAGCCGAGCAAGCGAAGGCGCAGGCCGAGTTGCAGAAGGGGCAACTGGCGATCCAGAAGTCGCAAGTCGACATACAGGCGGCGCAGGCGCAGGCAGCCGTTGACCAACAGAAAGCGCAAATCGAGATGCAGAAAGCGCAGGTCCAAGCACAAACGGCGGCCCAGTCCGCCCAGCTGGAACTTGCCGTCAAGCAAGCCGACGCCCAAACCAAGCAGCAAGACGCCGCGCTGAAGCAAGCCGACGCGATGGCGAAGGTGGAAGAGACTCGCATCAAGACTGAGGAAGCTGGCGTCAATGCTCAGTCGGCTGCGATGCAGTCAGCGGCTGACGTGGCAATCGCTCAGTACGACGTGGAAGAAAAGAAGTTGGAAGTGGACCTGAAAGAACTCGACATCGAGTTGAAAAAGCAGGACATCAAGCTGAAGCAAAAACAACTGACGCTGATCGATAAGAAGCCAGCGTCGGAGGGAAACAATGACGATTCTAACTGACCCTAAGAAACTGGTGACCGTCCAGTTCGATGAAGCAACGGCGGCGACGCATGAGGTTGTTGCGTTGACGGCGGGGCAACGCATCACAGTCTACGAAGCCCATCTCCGTGCGGTCGCCGCGAACGACGTTTCGCTAACGAGTGCGGCGACGGTGAAGATCGGTCCTGTCGGCTTGATCGCAGGCGGGGCGATCGACAAACCGGCCAATCAATTGATTCCGGTTGTTCAATGCGTCGCCGGGGAAGCGTTCCAAGTCGTGCTTACCACGACCGGTCGCGTCACAGGCTGGTTCCGCTACATCAAGGAGTAATTACGTGGCTGGTTGGACTACGAAAATCAACGGTGTGTCTTATCGCGCAACCATCGTCGCCGGCAAAACGGTGTACGACCCGCCTCTGCCTGACGAACAGATCGCGAGGGACAAGCAGCGAATGCGCGAAATGGCCAAGGCAGGGAAAGCGCCGGGCTGTGTCACCGACTCAACATTCTTCGCGGGCGTTGGCACGTTGGATAAGCAGTTCGCCGACGATCCAGCAGGGCTTGCACGAATCGTTGCCAAGGCGAAAGCCAAAGGCTACACGCCGATGCCGGGCGACTTCTATCAACCTGGCCTGGCCGACGACGAAGGCGACCCACAAGCGTTTGTGAAATCGCGAGGCGAAGTCCAAGAGCGGTGCATCGAACGAGGCGTACCGTGCGAGGGCTCGTGCAAGGTCACGGATGCGGAAGCCCCGGCGCGACCGGAGCGAGCCCGCAAAAGACGCGTGACGTTAGGGAAGGATATTGTCGCTCGTCACCTGCGCGAACGGCAGGCGGCCAATCCTGAATTGAACGTCAAGACCGAGACGGCGGACATCATCGAAAAACACGGTGGAAACCATGTCGATTGAGCTTTACACGTATAAGGATGCTTACGACCACGTCGTTGATGTCTTCGATGTTGACACGACGGGGCGGGAAGGTCGCAATGTGCGCCGAGCGATCCTTGCTGCGTATCGAGCTTTGCCGAACGTCTATAAGTGGCGGTACTACGAGCGACGCTATTCGATCCGCAGTGAAGCGTCGGTGTCAGACGGAAGCGTCGCCTACACGCATTCCACGCGAACCGTCACGTTGACGGGCGACACGTTTCCGACGAACGCGGATCTGTACCGAATCTACTTCGCCAGCGATCAGGCGCATTACCCGATCGAGTCTTACGGTTCGTCAACGACCGTGACGCTTTCCGAACAGTTGAATCCCGGTGCAGATGTAGTTGCTGGAACTTCCTACATCTGCTACCGGGCTTCCTATCCATTCCCGTCGAACTTCCGCAAGATCGATAAGGCGTGGGATGTCATCGGCAACTACGCGATCGACTATCGCGACCCGCCCGAAGCGCTAGGCCACTCGATTTGGTATCAGACGCCCAGCACGCCGACCATCTTCACGATCAACGCTGGCGACTCGGACTACTACGGCGCGTTGACGATGACGCTAAGCCCGCCGCCATCGACGGCACGCACGTACGAATTCAACTACCAAGCCGGCCCGCGACCGCTGCGGGTATTCAGTGAGTCCACCGGCACGATCGATCATGGCGCGGCTTCGACGACCGTCACTGGCACGGGAACCGCGTTTAGCGCCGCCAACCACGAAGGCGCGGTGATTCGCTTTTCGTCGGATTCGTCCACGGTTCCTACCGATCGCGAGGGCGACAACCCGTACACCGCTTACCGAATCGTCGATGAGGTTGCGTCAACGACCAGCCTCACCATCGACGCTGTGCCTGGTATCGGCGCGTCTGGCGTGAAGTATTCGATTAGCGACCCGCTCGACTTTACGACAGACACGATGCACACGTATTTCCTTCGCGCGTGCGAAGCCCAGTTCGCGTTACTGACGAAGCGAGAGGATCGCGCGGAGTACGTGCAGCTGGCGATGTTGGCGCTGCAAGAGGCAGCCGGCGGCGACTCACGAAACCGAAACTCGTCGTCTGGGTCTGTTCAACACCCGTTCCATTGGCGCGGTTGGTCAACAGTACCGGACGAAGTTGTTAACGCGAGTCCCACTTAATGAGCGTCCTTGAAGACAGCATGGATCAGATTGTCACGCAAATTGATGCGTTGAGCCTAGACGGGCTTGGCGACAACGGCGTGAACAAGCGGATTGCGCCTTGGGATCAACACAAGATCCACTCGGGCGTAACAGTCCACCTGCCGGAAAAGGAATGGGAGTTAGAAGGCACGAACACCTGCGACGACATCGCCTACCCAATCATGGTGACGATCGTTCGCGGAACTAGCGGGAGCGAGTCGGACCACGTTGGCCGCATCGCGACCTGGCGACAAAAGATTCGACGTGAATTTATCCATCAGCGGCTGTCCGGCGTCACGAGCGTTCACACCGTACACGTTCGGTTTGGTCACGTCGTCATACCAGACAAGTGGCGTAAGAACCACATCGCGACGACGATGGCTATTATCTGCATCTCTCGTGAAGAGAGAGGAAATTAAACATGGCATGCAACGCTTCACAAGGCGCCCAAGCACGACTGGCAATCGAGCAAGCAGCGGCGATTACGTCATCGGCATACGAAGTCGAATTCACTAATGAGTCGATCGAGCAGATTATCTCGATCGTCAACAGCGATGGCGTTCGCGGCACGCGGTCGCTTCACTCGAATCGCACCCGCGATCGTGCGCAGTTTGTGCAAGGTGAGATTACAACTCATCCTTCGCCAGCCGACTTGGATGTCTGGTTGCCGATGATCTTAGGCGCGGCAGCGTCCGGCGACACCTTCGCGTTGGCTGAGACGATTCCAGCAGTGGCGATCGCCAAGTATCTAGACGGCGAATACTTCGACTTCACCGGCTGCCACGTCAACCGTGCGATCTTCCAGTCGCAGGCTGGCGGGTTGGTTGAACTGAAAGTGCAGTTCATGGGGACGACCGAAGACGCGACGCCATCGTCATGGGTTCCAGCCGGCGGCATGGGATCAACGGCGGCGGATCAGCCCTACGTGCATAGTGACTCGACGGGTGCGCTGGTTCTGGCTAGTGACGCGATCGCCATGATGAACTGGCGGCTTACGATCGACAACGGCATTGACATGCGGTTCACCAACTCGCTGACTCCGACCAGTCTTTGCCCGACGACGCGGTCCATTAGTCTCGAATTCACGTTGCCGTTCAATTCGGCTGACGAAGTCGACGTGTACACGGACGGGACGACGGCGAAGACGGGGACGCTAACATTCACCAATGGATCGGTCAGCACACTCTTTACATTCCCTGCGTTGCACCAAGAGCCGCGAACGCCAAAGGTGCAGGGGAAACGCGAGATTACCAATTACGTGAAACTCGTCGCCTACGAAACGGACGCGGCGAAAGAACTAGTCGTAACCAATGATGCAACGGTGTAACAGATGCCAGCAGCGTACATCTATGACGGGTACACACAGCCGGGCCGCATCAACGCGGTCGATGGGTTGCACCCTGAAGTCAACTTCCTGTTTCGCCCCAAGTTCGGCGGCGATCGAGCGGAAGTCTACTCGCGAATGAAATTGCATGCGGAGGGGCGGAACCGAGAAGACATCGTCGACGTGGCGATTGCGGGGTCAATGGTCGAATGGGATGTGCGGGATGGCAACGACGGTACAGTTCCGATCCATCCGCAGCACGTCGCGAGGCTGCATCCCAAAGTCAAGCTGAAGATGTTTGAACAGGTCATGGCAAACCAACCCGCCGAGGAAGCGGCAAAAAACTGAGTAGCGGGGTGAAGCTGGCGTTGGTGTATCCGCTCGTCTCATCTCGCGAATGTCAAACGTGCCTGAAATGGCAATATGACGAGGCGACAGGACAGCCTATGATTCGGCGCGGCGAACCGATGAAACGATACACCAAGCCGATGTGCGAAACGGACGTTGGATGCCCCAAAGGAACACCCGACCACAACCGGGCTTTGACAGAGCAAAACCGACTGGCCTGGCAGTTCCATCGGGAGTGCGAGGCGGTCGGTTCGTTTCCTCGCGACGCGATCGTGAGGCGCAACGCGGTGGTTATTCGGAACGCCAAGGAATGGGCGGCGAAAGCAAATGCCTAACGAATACGAAGAATACGAATACGGCGACGGCTACTTTCACGAGGGCGGCGAGTTCCAGATCGACTTGGAAACCCCGCCCGAGGTCAGTGATGCCGACTTCGCCGACGACGATCCGTTCGACATACCGTCACCCGAAGAGGGGTTGCCCGACACCGACCTTCCTGACGCTCCGTTGCGAGAAGAGGGGTTGCCCGACGCTGAACTACCCGCCGCTGAAGTAGGTGAATCACCAAAGCTACCGGACCAAGAACTGCCGGCGGGGTGGGAGCCTTATGAGGCCACTGACTTTCCGGCCACGTCAATTGATCCATCAATGTTCGGCGGCGAGGCTCGTCGAACCACGGCGGATGATCTACCGACCAACCCGTGGGAAATGGCCGAGGCGCACCGCAAACCGCTCGGCCAGGTGCAGCAGTCGGCGAGCATTCCGCCACTTCCAGAGTCGGCATGGCAAGATCCGCAGCCGGCATTCGCAGAAGACCTCGCGCCGGTAGCGGCGCCCGAAACTCCTAGCGCCTCTCCTCCTGCTACTGGGGCGCCTTGGGGTGGTAGTGGGTTACCTCAACCCGCATCGTTGCTGACACCTCCGGCGCCGGGAATTGAAACCTCACCGCGCGTCGGGGGTGCGTTTACGAGTCATCCTCCGCTTGATGACGTTCCACCGCCAGCGGTTCCGACTGAACAGGCGCCCAAGGCTTACGAACCTCAGTGGTCGAACCAAAACGCTGACGGATACTTTGGCGACAACATTACACAGAACGCCGGATCGCAGAGCGTCCAAGGCACGCAGACGCACGATCAGGGCGGCCAAGGCGACTTCGACACGGCGGGCATCGAGCAGGCCGGCGAGGAAGTCAATGAACAGATTGACCAACTGGAAGACGTAGTCATTCAGATGTTCGGCAGCATCGCTGATCATATTCGTGGCGTCACCTCGTCTGTTCGTCAACTCGAAGACGCGAGGTTCACCAGCGAATGACCATCTTCAAGTTCCGCGATTTCGAGCATCCCGTCTCAGAAGTCAACTTGCTGTCGCACGATATGCAGCAGACGTACAGCAATCGCGGACACCAATTCCGCCGCATCGAGGTGTTCACGACAGAAGTCGTCATCTGCACGACCGGCCAATCGAACTTCGATACCGAGCTTTCCGAGTTGCGGACGGGGTACGGATTCGACGGGCTTGCCGGGCCGCCGCTCGCTGGTGAGCAGGCCGGCTTGTTCTGGGATGACGGTACGCCAACGTCGCACGTCATCGACGCGACCGGATCGATCAACGGCATTCAAGTTTTACGGATGAACTTCACGGGCAACGATGGCGCGGAGTTGGCGACCCAACGGACGTTGCAAATCACATTGAAGGCAGAGTATCCGGTTGATAGCGGTCAGTTCGATCAAAACCTACTGGAATGGCACAACGAGATTCAAGTCATTGGGACAGGCGGACCTCGGTTCGAGGTTTACGAATACGAGATTGGGCCGCCAGTCGTCCAGACCACGCATGAATTCACTAAAGGGCGTGCCCGTCAGTGGGGTCACGCTGTGATGGCGTACGGACCTTACATGCTGCCAGCCGTGCCGCAGTGGGCCACGTTCCTTAAACATGACAAGACGCGAGTCGGTCACACCAGCGCGCACCACCAACGTAACGGTTTCGAGAATTTCAAGACAACGTGGTACTACGAATTCGAGGCACCCATTGGGTTTGACCCCGTGGACGAGCCTGAAAAGAGGTAGAAAATGGCAAATATCGCATGGATCGGCGGCGCGTCGAATGTCGCTAAAGAGGAGTCGGTCGGTTTGGGCGGGACGTGGTCCGCGTCCGAGACGATTACGATCGACCTAGACGGCGCGGTTTCGTTGACGTTGACGCTGGGCAGTGCGTCGCTCAATGACATCGGCAACGACGTGGTCTACATGATGACGGGCAACGGGTCACTGACGAGCGGGTCAAGCGTTACGGGGCTTGGATCGGCGTACGGTGAATTCCGGCAGTTGTCAGCGGTCACGTATACGACTGCGACGACAACCCTCAATTTCGTCGGCAAGGTAGACGGGCGTCCGTTCACTCTGAATTGGTCGGACACGTCAGGGTCCGGCACGACGCTGCAATCAGTGGACATCGCAGCGGGTAGCGGCGCCGCGTGGGGGACGGCGGCCAACTGGGAAGGTGGGACAGCGCCGAGTACCGGCGACACCGCGATCTTCGACTACCGAGCGACCTCGCCGCTTAAGTTTGGAATCAACCAAGCAGCCGTCAACCTCGCGGAAGTGGACTACCGGAAAGACTGCAAATATCCGGTTGGGCTGCCAGCAATCAACGTCGATGATCCTTCGTACCCATATCCTGAGATGCTACCAACGCATTTGGAAATTGGGACGGGGACGATCGCCGTCAATGTCGGTGTTAATGGCGAGCAAGCCGGCACTAATTCGATGAGTTGGGTCAAAGTCGATACCAGTACCGCGTCAACGGTTAACGGCTTGGTGTATCAGACCGCCGTACGCTCGACGCAAGCGCCGGTCAACATCATCACCGCTTCGACAATCACTTCAACGTGGACGGTCACCGGTGGCGATGTTGAATTTGGAGTCGGCGACGGGAACTCGGCGGAAGTCGACACGCTCAACCTCGGATCGAACGCAACAGTGACGCTGGGTAGCGGGACGTACGGGACGGTGAACATGAGCGGAGGCAAGGTCTACGCGCTAACATCGCCGACCACGGTCGACGGCAAGGGCGGCGGCGGAACGTACTATCAGCGGTCAGAATCGGGCTCGACCAACTTCACCCTCAAGTACACGACGCTATTGATCGAGGGGGCTGCCGGCACTGGCACAATCGCCGCCTACGATCGTGGAATCATTGACCTACGAAACGATCCGCGAGTCAAGAGCCTGGGCGCGGTGGACCTTTATAAGGGAGCCGGCTACGCCGATCCGCTAGGCATCGCGACACTGTCGGCGGGTCTTGATCTGAACGGAATCACGACGAAGGACCTACGTGTGTGGGACCCGCCGTGCGACGTGAAGGTCACATTCGCCGCAACGACGTGATATGCCACAAGGAACCGCAACACTCTCTACGCTTCGTTCTGTCGGCGGCTATTTGTCGCTTACGCCTGGTGCTGCGCCCGGCGAGGGGATCATCTACACCGAAGCGGCCAACACGACGCCAATCATCGATACGCTGACGCTCGCGTACGGCGGGACGACGATCAACTTCCCCGACATTCGGATCGTCCGCAGCGTGTTTCTGAGGCGTGGCGGAAGGTGCCTGATGCGCCATCGCATTAAGGACCAGCGGTGGAAGATCGAGCAAGGCAAGCTCGGCGGTCGGTTCAATCGGCGAGGCGGCGACAACGAGCCGGTTGACGACGCCAACAAGAAGTCTGCCCAAGAGTTGTTCGACGAGATTGCGGACCAACTGGACATCACGATCGACAGCGCGAGTGCGGACGGCGACAGCTACCCCGATGTTGATTGGGACGCCTCCGACTCAGTCGACGCGATCAATTCGCTTTGCCGGCAAGAGGGGTTGGCGTTCTGCCCAGTTGAAGATGGCAGCTATAAGGTCCATAAAGTTGGCGAGGGCGACGATTTGCCAACTTCCGGCAGCATGAACAACTCGCAGCGGACGATGCAGTCGGCTAAGCCGCGATACGTCCGCGTCGTGTGCGGGCCGACAGAGTTCCAAGCAATGTTTCGGTTGCGAGCAATCGGGCAAGAGTCTGACGGGACGTGGAAACAGCCAATCGACTTGAGCTACCGTCCCTTTTTTGGCTGGGGTTCGGAGTCTCCTGAATCGTTCGCCGGCGTCGGAGCGAATCGCTACTTGGCGCTGAAGACGGTTTGGCGGTATTACCAAATCAGTTGGTGGGAAGATGCGCCGCTCGATGTTCCAGAAATGGACCCTGACGACATCTTTGACCCCAAGCAGGCGCGGCCAATCCTCGACCACCTGTTGGAGTCAGCGGAAGACAAGTTGACCGCCGAGCAGCTGTCGCAAGGCGCTAAGATATTCGGTGAGTTTGCGAACGGTCACATGGTGATGGCGACGACCAGCGGAAACACTGAGTACCTGGGCGACTTTGAGGTCCAGGGCGATGAGGGGCGAGTCTTTTTCCCGCTTCCCGTCTACAAGTTCACGCTCGGCCAGACAGACGAAGCCCGGTTGTATCTCCGCTGCGCCTACAACGCTCGCCATGAGAATGGGCAACTGGACCGCTACGTCCGCGAACGGGAGATTGAACCGGCCAGCGATGGCGTCGCCGTCGTTTACCGCGAAGACCTCGTGCGCCGGTTTGTCCAGCAATACTCGTTTGTTGGGGATTGGCTGAAGAACAATAACGACGACAACCTGTCGGACATCCGTGACGCCTGCGACGCTTATATCGACTTGCTGGAAACTAAGTTCGACGAAGCGAAGGACATCGAATACGACGGCTTCCGCAACGACTGCTTTCCCAATGGCAAGATCGAGCGATGCGAATTCCGCTGGGGCAACGGCGAACTAGCGACAACGCGCGCCAGCACCAACATGGACTTCGACTTTCTTCATGGGGGAGGTTGATGTCAAATCGAACGGCGCCCTTTCGGCTCCAACGGTTTGTTCAAGCGATCAACGCTGGGACGACCGACATTCAGCCGTTTGACGTTTGCGAACACGTTGGCACGGAGTTTCGCGGCGGCCTTGAAGAGGTCGTCCGCGTCCGCCAGGTCGCCCAACCGACCCACGCCACCGCGATCAATGGCGCAATGCTGCTCGGGGCGAACCAATATGGCATGGTGACATTCACTGGTCCGGCGACGGCTAACTACAACGTCTCGGATGGGTTCCCGCAGGCTGGCGAACATTGGGGAACGAACCCTGGTTCGGGAGCCCTGCGCCGAGGCGTCAATCACTGGATCATCATTGGAAACGAAGACGGACGCGCGATCGTCGAGCGAGTCAAGGATCAAGATGTCGGCGCTGGCTGGTTTTATACGCTGCACGAGATGCCACTCTTTTCGTTTCCTCCTACCGATCAGTGGCATGAAATTCCTATTATCTGGGGCGAGGCAGGTGATGGGGGCGCAGGTATTCCTGAGAGTCCCGAAACGTGGACGGTTCAATCGCAGCGATTGATCATCCACATGGCGGCGACGTGGCATCTCGAAGTCGAGGAACGGATATTTGTTCCTTGGACGTGGAGCGAGGAGTCGAACGCTGGCTGTATTCTCGTTACGCCAGGGGGAAACACTGAAGTACGCCTAGAGGTTCAATGGGGAAATCTCGTGCAACACACATTTGGCGCCGAAGCGTTTCAGAAAGAGTACCGGTTGCGAGTTCGGAGCAACGGACAAGGTAGCTTTCTCACACTGTGGAACATGAAGATTAGGAACTCACTCCGCGACGAATTCGGTTGGCGCGCGAAGGGCAAGACGCGATTTCTGAGGATGTCATGAGTTGCACGTACGACCAGTATTCGCAGCAACGATGGGTTCCGTGCCGAAACGTGGGCTTGGGGGCTGTCGTTCCATTCGGCGTGGTCGAATACACTGGCGTCGACGTGGATGCGGAAGGAACAGAGGTTGTTCGCGTGCAAGCCCCTTCGGTCGCCGGCGTGGGGAATACGTGTTTCAACGGACCCAAGGGGATGGGTGCTGGCGACTACGGTTCCGTTACATTCGAGACGCCATGTATTGGAGCGTACGACCCGCCTTCGGTCGGGCCGTTTCACGGTCAAATCTTCGGGCCGGCTGTCACGTCGCGCTACAACTCCAACGTGACAGGTAACGGCTTTGGAGTCATCGGGGATATTGATTCGATCAATCGCCTCGCTCTGTTCGACTACGGAGCGTCGGGCTTGCCGTCGCTAACCGTCAGCCTGACAGGGACGACGGACGGGACAGGTGCTTACCAGTCGATGACGGTCGACTCGCAAGGGTACACCGTTGGCGTCGGTAATGGTGGCGTGTTGAGCGTCGGCGGTGCGGGAATCAACGTCCTCAAAATCGGCGTTTACCGCATTTCACTGTCGTCATCCTTCACGATCAAAGATAAGGCCGATGACATCCCACCGACTCCGTGGGGCGTTGGGGGTGCTGGCTGGTTCAATCAGTACTGGGGTGTGACGTGTGGCCAAAAGAGCGGCGGGACAAACCCGGTCGAAACACTGAAGTGGTCAAAATTGACACGGCTAACACATCACTTAGTCGATGAATTCGAGGTAGCGTACGTGTCTGGGACCCTATCGTCGACGGAACTCCGCGCATTTTCAGCGACGGGCGCGATCAATCCGACAATCGCGAGCGATGAGGACGCGACCTTTGATGTAACTGCGACCCTTACAGTGTGGGGTCACTAATGGAACCGCGAACATCCTACAACCAACAACGATGGGCGCCTTGCCAGAATGTTGGCGACGTGGAGTTGAACGCGCATGCGGCGATGGAATACGTCGCCGTTGGCGCTGATGATGTCATTGCGGTTCAACAGGTCAGCGACGATGCCATTGAGACAACCTGTTTTAATAGTCCAAAGACCATGCAGCCGGGCGGCTACGGTCAATGCACGTTCGATGTGCCATTTCTGTCGCAGTATTCGGGGACGGCGACCACGGGGCGGTTATTCGGTCCAGTTAGCGGGGGAAGTAGCCTGTTCGATTCGCAACCCGTTCAGGGATACCCGTTGATCGGCGTCGTCGACGCTGGCGATCAAATTGGCTTGTTCGGTAAGCGGCGAAGCCAAAGTGACCCGAGCGGATCGAGCTTTTGCATGCGATTCGCCGGGACATCGATTATCACGAGGACGAATTTGACGTGGACGGGCTTTTTCGCCGGCACGAACTATCAAGGGGTTTTTGAGCCAGCGGCGGGGGATGACGGCTTGTCGATTCTGGCGAACGGGTTCTGGTACTGGGCGCTTTCTGTCACCTGGGAGCCGGTGTCATTTCTGATCGCCGATGGCCCGCACCTCCCACGGGGGTCGTGCGCGGCGGGGTGGGGTAAATGGTCTGGTCTACAGATGGATGACCACCTGTTGATTTATGGGGAGAGCCGAGCAGGCGTCCTCGGCAATATATACGCTAATGCGACCAGTGGTCAGATCCTGCGGACGACTGGCGACTGGTTCCAATTGCCGAGCGAGCCGCCGTTCCCTCCAATCCCGGTATGGGCGGAATCCCCATCAGCGGAAACGGACGTGACGGCGGTTTTGGCACTATGGAGTTGAGCGAGCGAAGTTGAGCTATAATCGAATTGCGGTACAATCTAAAGTCCTACTCTGAATGACGCTCCCTAACCACGGGAGCCCGTCGATGGCCGACGAAATCGCGATCGCCCTTCAATTCACAGTCGCCAAGAACTCTTTCTACTTCGACTACAATCCTGGTTCGCAGACGTTTGACCTGACCGGGTCGGGCGGCGGCAATCCTGGGTTGGTCAGTGTAGGAACGTCGGAAGAGGACATCAGCTTCGGCGATGTCTCGGGTGACGGCTGGATTCTGATCGTCAATCTTGACGCAGCCAGCACAGTTACATGGGGTGCAAGTGACACCACCATGAAGGACATCGGGACCATCGGTATCGGTGGGTTCGCGTTGTTCCAATTCGCGTCAGCTGCGACTTTGCGCATGCAATCCAATGGTGGCGGGGCAGTGCTTTGCGCCATCCACCGCTTTGAAGCATAAGGAATAGTTAGATGGGTAATAACCGATGGGCGCAACGACGGGCGCAACGACGGTCGCAAAAGTACGCTGCGACTAATGCGCCGCAACTGTCAACGATAAAAAAGCCGACGCCGACCAACCAGGTCCAGCAATATCCGGCGCAGATGGGAGCAGCGCCGCCGCTGACTCCGAACGGTCGTCCGCCCTCGGTCGGTCAACCGGTAGCTGCTGCTGCGCCACCTGCTCCTTCTATACCGGCTGCTGCGCCGTTTGATTTGCCGCCACCGCCCCAAAGTGACCCGCGTGCTGTCGGAGAGAATACGCCCCAAATACTGGCGCAATCGGCAGCGCAGTACGGCGGCGTCCCCTCTGTTCAGGCTGGATATGTCGATCCGCGTGATGCGTTTGCATCACCGCCACCGGCCCAACCGCCTCAAAGTCCAGGTCAACCGCCTGTCGATCCGCGTGTTTTGGGACTACTTACTCCAGAGCGTGGTGAAGCCGCTGAGTGGCCACAGCGAGCGCCGGCTAGTGGCGGCAGGTCGAACTTAGAGATCCTCAACGCCTACCGCAGCCCCAGCCTGGAGAAGAAGCCAATCGACTTCTCCGGCCAAGCGCCGACGCCAGCGATCCAGGCCAAGCGAGACCTTATTGCGGGTCGCCGCGCCCATATTGCGGCTCAACGGAACCTGCCAGCTGAGATTGAGGAGCAGGGGACGTGGGAGTCGTCAGCGGGTCGAAACCGTGGCATGAATCGCTACCGATCTGGGTGGGAGGCTCCGGTTGGGAGTGTCCCGATGCCGCAGGGTGGACCGCCAGTGCCTGGAACGCAACGCCAGCAAGACCCGCAGGCAGCGGCTTTCGCTCGTGAAGACCGAGCGCTCTTGCACGAGAAGGGCAGCCCGTGGGATACGACAGGGCTGGACGAGAGGGCACGGGAAGTTGCTCTTAAGATTCCGTCCATGTACCAACATTACGCACCGGGGGAAAAGAGCGGTGCGGCGGCAATAGGACGTGGCGGAAACCTATCGCTGGGCCGCTCGAGTGATGGTGACGCCGAGATTGCTCGTGCTGCAGAGCGACGCCGAGCGATGATCAAAGACGTTCAGGCGAAGACCCGAATGGGTGCGCCCGGTGAAGCAGGCCGACTTGCGGCACTCCGCAACAAACGGCTACATGACCGACGTGCGGTGAAAGCCGATCGGCAGGTGGGAGTGCGAGCCAAGGCGCAGATGAAATCCGCCCAACGCCAGCAGCGAATGGCGATGCGGAAGGCGCAGGCCAGCCAAGGCGGCGGCCAAGGCGGCATCGGTAACTGGGCGATGATGCGAGCGATGCAGCGTGACCCGACGAAGACCGCGACCGCATTGGCGGAGATGCAACAGCGAGGCCAGCACATGGGCATGCAGAACCAGCAGGCGATGATGGGCCACTGGCTTCGGGAACAGGAGATGCTGAATCAGCAGGCACACAGAAATAGGCAGGGCGATTTTAGAGACGCGGAGTTCAAATGGGGGCAGGATTACATGAAGGGCAAAGATCGGAGAGAGGCTGAAGCTAACTATTTCAAACAGCGGCTGGATTTAATGTCGGCGCTACAAGACGCCACCGATCCCGAGGTGAGGGCGCAAATCCAGGGCATGCTGGACGAGTTGCAGCAACAGTACGAGTCGCAGCAACCGCCTGGACCTGTCCAATACGGCGGCGGATCGCAGGGTAGTCAGCCTCCGTCACAGCCTCCGTCACAGCCTCCGTCACAGCCTCCGTCACGGCCTCCGTCACAGCCTCCGTCACAGCCTCCGTCACAGCCTCCGTCACCTGACCACGCGTCTTTGCCCGTGCCACAAGCGCCACAACCACAAGCGCCACAACCACAAGGCAGAGGACGAAGGGGCGGCAAATGGGACAAGTTGGGCGAGTATATGGCGAGCGGGTTGGGCAACCTTGTCCGACCTCTCTTCCAGGTGCCTCACTCAGACTCAGACGATGTTCAGATATTTCCCGGCGGTGTGTACTGGGATGATGACGGGGTGAAGTGGGACCCAAACCGACAGAACCGACGACGCATGCAGCCGCCGGCACCGCCCACGTCGTATCGATACATGCAGTGAAGAAGTGATAGGGAATCCTAATGACTCGACTGCCGATGCCGGGGATGCCGGCACTGCCGACGATGAGCAGCCTGATGCAGCAGGCTGCTGCACCGAAGCCCTACCAGAGTAGGTATCGTAGTCGTCCGCAGTCACGGGCTATGTCGCCAGATGAAGAATCAGACGCGACACAGTCGCTCGTGGGCCAAGGACTGGGAACGGTGGCTGCGCTTGGCAACGTCCTAGACTTACCAGGCAGTTCGGTTCGCGACACGCTATCGGGGCGAAATCCGTTTGATCAATGGTTGCCTTGGAACATGACGACCGCTGACACTCGCATCAGCGGTCGCGATATGGCGCGTGAGCTGGGCTGGGCTGGCAAAGAGGACAATTGGCGAAACTTTTGGGGGGGCCTGGGCGTTGAAATAGCGCTTGACCCGTTAACGTATGTTGGAGGATTCGGCGCGGCGACAAAGGCGCTGGGCTTAGTCGGCAAGGCGGGAGTCAAGGGGTCGAGTATCGCCGCAGCCGCAACCGCTAAAGCCGCCGCGAAGGCTGGCGCCGGGAAACTCGGTCGCAAGATCGGGGTGCGGGAAGCGAGGGCGACATCGACTATCGAGGACATCTTGCGATTCGGCGACAGTGCAAGTCGCGACGCCATCACAGGGACGCTCAAGCGTAAGTACAAAACCGACAGCGCGGCTGATGCACTGAACATGATGGTTGACGGTAAGCGGTTGGGTGACACACCCTTGACCAGCGCGTGGTCAGTCGATGTCCCGTTGTACGGTCCGGTGAAGAACTTCGGCAGCGCCGCCGGCAAACGCGGCATGGCGTACAACCGAGCGATGGACACGGCTGGCGCTTGGCTGAGCAACACGAAGGTCGCCCGAGCCGGTCGCGGACTATTCGATGCAGCGTCGCAAGGCTTCTTCAAGAAGCATCACCAGGAGTTGGCGCGGAAGGCGGACGCCAGGCGTCGTGTGTACGACAAGATCGCCGCCAAGGCTTCGCTGGAATTCCGCGAGACGGTTGACGAGTATAGCGATTCCATTGACGAGGTCTTCGGGCTTCGGCCAGAGATGGACAACGCGCTGGCGGACCCGCACGGCTTGCAGGTTGGCGACGTGGTCAAATCCTCGGACCTGGACAACTACGGTCGGGTGACGAAGATCGCAGATGACGAAACGACTGTCTTCTTCCGCAACCCTGAGACTGGGGCGAGTCGCGAAATCGGTTACAAGGCTGGGGATGCAGCGCCAGCCTACAAGATGCCAGACGGCTCAGACGTTAACCTAGACGTGACCCATCGTCGCGGAACAGACGAGGCCAGCGCCTGGCGGAAGATGGAGTACGGCAAAGTCGCCGAAGACATTTTGCGATTCACTCGCGAGACAGGCGATGTCGACTCGGCGTTCGCTTTGTACCTGCCGAAAGACAATCCAGTCGTTGCCCAGTGGCGGAAGACGATGGAGTTCGGCGAGGGTCGCGACTTCTTCTCCAAGACCGCACGCGAGCTATACGGTTCACAATCGGACGGCTTCATGCCGGTGGTCGATTCGTACGCGCGAACGTGGGCGATGGCGAAGGCTGGCCGAACGGCGGACGATTTCTACAAGACGTTCAAGGGTGGAGAGATATACGACACGATGGATGGGTGGATAGCGGCGACCAAGAAGCATTCCAGCACCGGAACGCTTGAGCAGCGAGACTTGCGCGGCGAATTCTGGCTGGAAGGCGGGAGTGTACGGTTTGCAGACGGGGCCATCGGCGACAATCACGAAGTCTTGGCGCTGGCTGCTATTCGCCGCGACCTCGCAGACAAACTAGGTTTTGACGACGCCGATGACTTCCAGTCTGTGTCGGAGATGATCGCGGAAGCCGCACACAACAACCCCGAGGCGTTGCGAGAGGTCGAGAATTATTCGCCTGAGTTGCTCGAAATGGCGCGTTACAACGGCAATGTCGACCCGAGGCTTTACGCTGCGCGTCACTACGGATGGACTCGCATGGCAGGGAATAACCTTGAAACATTCCGGCTTAATTCAGCGAAACTGAAACAGATTGCCGACGACATCTATGAAGCTGGCAATGATGAACTGGAGGGCCGAGCCGGTTACGAAATCGAAAAGCAGACGTTTGACCTGTTCGACCACTCGACCGGTAAGTTCTACGAAGACGTAACATGGGACACGCTAGAAGCCGGCGACATGAAGGCGCTGCGTGACAACGACTCTGCGATCGGCGGAAGCAAGACCCTGTTCCAGCGGTTTAACGAGACACTTGGACCCAAAGCGACGCGAGCCGCCAAATCGACGTACAGGCGAATCCCAGAAGAAGCACAACGAGCGGCTTTGAACGTGGAGAAGAAGCAGGGACCAGAGGTGGCGAACAAGTACCTCAAGATGTTGTCGCATTACAGTGACGCGGAACTGGATGCGATAGCAAACAAGAACCCAACGGCGCTCAAGTCGATGGAAATGTTCTACAGCAACACTTGGGATCGAACGTCGATCAAGGCGCTGGCTCAAATTGGTGAGTCTGTCGGTGGTGAATACAAGCGTGGTGCCGCCATCTACAAGAACCTGTTGGGCACAGCAGACGCTAGGCGATTCGCGGCGCTCCGCTCGGCGTTTTCGGCACAGACCGTCGTCGAGAAGCACGACCAGTTGGCGCTTGATTTCCTCGTGAGATGGAAAGCCAGCGACTACACAACTGACGATGCAGTGATCGATAAGCTACTCATCGAAACCAAGAATGCGGTTCGGGCTCGCGTGATTGGAATATCCGAAGTCAAGGGGGAGCCTGTCATCAAAGCCACTGGCACACACGTCAAGAACATCAAACGCGTCGTGAATTCAAATACTCCTGACGCGGGTGAATTAAGGGCTGGCAGCGAGGAGTGGATGAAGCAACCCAACTTTCAGCGGGCGACAGAGGGCAAGGACGATCCGCTTCCGCTAGACACATGGATGGCTCGGGCCGCCAACTGGTTGGAAGCGTCAATGCTGATGTTCGGCGGGAAAAAGCTGCTCGCACGTGACGGCAAGGCCGCTTACAAGCTCGGTGGCGAGTTTGGTAAGAATTGGCTTTACGCATCGTCGGCAGCCGTTTTCCGTGAAGTGGCTAAAAAGATGGGCATCGCCCCCGCCCAGATTCAGGAGCAAGTGTGGGGCGGCATTATCGCGTTGTCTGTGCATCGCGAAAGACTTAAGGGACTCAAAGCCAACAACTTCAATCGACTCCTAGACGCGTTGCAGCACGATGGCGTGGCGGGTGCCTGGGACGCTACGTCCCTGTTCCGACAGGACTCGTTCAAGGATCTGCTGCGTAAGGGGTGGGACGTTAGCGATTCGCGTTTGCGGCAACTAACAGATCAGGAAGGGGCGTTCAAGGCAACGGACAGTATCAAGTCGGGCGCGATCAAGTTGTCGCGAGACGAGCGGAAATCGTTACATCCGCTAATTAAGCAGCTGGCAGAGAAGTCAGGCTACGCCGGCCAGGATTTCAAATACGGCACTGACTTCTTTCACGAGCAGCCAAATATTCCCGTACAGCGGAACGCTACCGTCCAGCGCAAAGTTAAAGGCAAAGAGGGCTACCAATTCAGTAAGCCGATGAAACACGCCGGCACCAAGAGGGCGAAACGTGGCCACGCGTGGGTCGTGGATAGCTTCGACGAGGGATGGGAATCTCGCAGGTTCCAGGTTCCAGAGGACGAGTTGATTGTTGGCCGCACCGGAATGGTCAAAGAACAAGGCTCGACGGTTGTTCCGGTGCGCGATGCAATTCCAGGTGACATCCTTTATCAGCTGCGTGGATTTGAAGAACAACGGTTCCCGTTCGTGCAGTCCGTGCGTGTGGAATGGCCAGATGGAACATTCAGTTACGATCAAGTCAAGGGTCTTAATTCGGGCCACGCCTTAAGTCGTGCCAAGAACAATTGGCCGGATGCTTCATCGGTGACGAAATCCACAGATGGCGAGTACAAGTTATTCGCCGAGTCCGAGGATGCCACCGGGAGTGTTGGTGGACGTGCAGATTCTCAAAGATACGGGAACATGATGTCCGTCGATGGCAGCAATCACGAGGACATCCTTTATCAAACCGCATGGCACGGGTCACCGCACGAGTTTGACAAGTTTGACTCGTCGAAGATTGGGACAGGCGAGGGCGCGGCGGCGTATGGGCATGGTTTGTACTTCACGGAAACTGAGGACATCGCCCGGTATTACAAGGACACGTTGAGTTCGCGTCCAGTAGTCAAATACAAAGGTGAACTTGCCACTCGCGTACTAGGGGGATCGAAACGTGACCATGTTACACAGCTGTCGTGGTTACTGGAAGGCGGGCAGTCGTTCGACGACGCGTTAGCGAAACAAATGGAGTCGATTGAGCTTGACTTGCGCCGCGCTGACGACAAGTTCCGGCATATCGACGGGCTGAAGCGAGAGGGTCGGCTAGGAAAGCCGGTTAATCCCGAGCGGTGGGGTAATCTTTCGTGGGACGAGGCGGACTGGAAGCGAGCGAAAGAGACATTGTCGGACCAGGAGGACGTATATCGGTTCATGTCAGACTTGAAGGAAGGAGATGTCTCGCTCGATAAGGGGACAGGTCGTCTCTATAAAGTTGACCTTGCGCCGGCGGACGATGATTATTTGAAGTGGGACTTACCACTGTCTGAGCAATCCGACGTAGTGAAGAAGGCGTTCCGCGAGAGGATTGGCCCTGACGGCTCAGGTATCACCGACGAGTTTATCGCAGCGAAAGGGAGTCCTGAGTTTTGGGAAGCACAAAAGCGATACCTGGAATCGAATTGGAATAAGCCCGCGAAAGATGTTTACCACGACCTCTCAAAGAGCGTTGGCGGCAAGGTAGCCGCGTCGGACGAATTGCGCAAGGCGGGTATTCGCGGAATCAAATACTTCGACGGTTCGTCGCGCGCGTCCGTGATGAACGCGAGGTCACAGGTGACCTGGATTCAGAATCGCATCGCTGAACTCCGCAAGAAGATCGCAGATCAACCGGACACCGCACCGCGACTGAAGCGTTTATCACGAATGGAGTTACGATACGTCGACCAATTGGAAAAGGCAAAACAAGCCGCGAAGGGTAAAAACAACTTCGTGATTTTCGACGATGCGGATGTCACAATCCAAGACATTTTTCACCAGGGTAGGGGCAATACGGCGAAGGCCGCCGTCGCATTCAATGCGCAAAAGGAATCGATCTTTGCCGCGTTCCGCAACGCGAAGACGGGCGACAGCAGCGGCGACCTCACGTCCTTTATTCACGAGACATCGCACATCTTCCGGCGGCATCTTGCGGACATTGACCCACAGTTGCTTAGGGACGCCGAAAGCGGCGTCTTGGATCAACTCGCCAGGGCGGGGCGTCTCAACAAGGCGACACAGGTAGTTGATGCGGATGGTCGGTGGACCGAAGAGGCGGAAGAGGTCTTCGCGGAATCGTTTGAACTGTACATGCGGTCGGGGAAGTCGCCGACGCGAAAGTTGGAGCGGGTATTCAAGTCGCTTAAGCAGTGGTTGAAGACGCTCTATCAGGGGATTCGGTCAAAGTACCTGGGGGCGGACGGCAAGAATATTGACCAGCTGATGAGCCCTGAGCTTCGCAAGGTCTTTGACTCGATGCTGAGCGGCGACGAGATTGCCAACCTTGCGTTGCGGGATCAAACGTACGAGTTGGCCGGCAAGTTACATCGTGGCATGCTGAAGGCGTTGGAGCCGTACGAGGAAATGGGCGGCGACGTGAGCATGATCGACGCCGTTTCGTATCAATATGCGCCCCGGTCAGTCGATAAGAAGCTGGCCGACAAACTGGGCTTAGGCAAGACGCGAGAATGGAGCGTCCAAATTGATGCGGCCCGAGCCCGGCAGCCAGCGATTCGCACACTGCCTGCCGGCATCGTCAACCTCTTGCTGACCGATCCACAGGTACGCGAAGAGGGCTACGACTACATCCTCAAAAAGTACGGTCGCTACCTCGATGCGGAATTCCACGGCAAGGGCATGGGGGACGACATTAAGCCGAATAAATGGTGGGACAAAGACGCGTTCACGCACGACGGCAAAGTGTATGAAGGCGTCGAGGCGCACGCCTGGGCGATTGACGAGTGGCTGAAAGGCCGGAAGTCGCATGAGATGTTCACGAAGAACCTCACGGACGACTTCATGCGATACCAGAAGCAACTTGCGCGAGCGAGGGGCAACCTAGAAGCATTCCATGAGACGCTGGCCGACCCTGCATCCTACATAAACGCTGGGGACGAGGGGTTTGCGGAAGCGCCGGACATCGCGTCGGTATTCAGGTCAACGGGCATGACCGCGAAAGAGGGTGCAGATGGGCCGCTCAAGGCATTGGTTCACTTGGCTGAGAAGACCCAAACCAACGTCGATGAGCTTGCAAAGATGCGAGTTCAGCCTGATCTTGCGGACGCGTTCGTCTCGCTGCAGAAACTGAACTCCGACCCTGAATGGTTCGGCGTGATTGGCGAGGGTATCGATAAGGTCATGCGTTACTGGAAGGCAGGCGTCACCGTTGGGTTCGGTACGCCGTCGTTCCAGCTTCGCAACTTGGTATCCGGCCAGCATGTCAACATGGCGTCGGGGTTGATGGAGACTCCACGAGACGTTGGCGATTACGCCAAATTCGCCAAATTCGCAAAGGAGCTACTGAATAAGGCGCGGAAGGACATCAAGTCGTTGACGACCGACGATCGGGACTTGTTGCGTGAGTTAGAGGCGTACGAGGTATTGGGACACGGGATCGATACGGACATCTTCAACTTGCGAACGAGCAAGGGCGTCGTGCCGGAACGTGCGAGAGACGTTAGGACGACGTGGCAAGAGCAGTCGCAATGGGTCGCGAACAATCCATTGTTCGGTGCGGATGCGAGCGGCGGCAAGAAGCCGTGGGGTAAACTCGAACGGCTCCGACGCGGGTTAGAGAAAATCCGAACAGCTGCGAGGACCGGCGCGTACACGGGCGGCAAGCTGAACCAACAGGTTGAGTGGTTCAACCGCGTACCGCTTTACCTCTACCTGAAAAAGCAGGGCTGGGACCCGATCGCGGCGGCGCACAAAGTTGAGGAATTGCACTTCGATTACAGCCGGTTGACGCCGTTTGAGAAGCAGGGAATGCGGCGGCTCGTGCCCTTCTACACCTTCTCTCGTCGCATCGCTCCGGTGATTTGGAAGCGGTTGTTGGAGAAGCCGGGCGGCGCGATGGGGCAGACGGTGCGAGGCTACAACTACGCTGGCATGGAAGCACAGCGACAGCAGGAAGCCCCGTTGCCGAACTACTTGAAAGACCAGTTCACCGCCAACATCGGCACAGCGTCTGACGGGTCGCCGCGATACCTGACAGGTGGCGGCCTGGCGATCGAGGACACGTTGGGGTTCGGGCCGGACGTTCGTAACACGCTCCTCGAAGGCATGTCGCGAATGAACCCGATGATTAAAGCGCCGCTAGAAATGGCGACCGGCCAAAGTTTCTTCCAGCGAGGCCCGATGGGGCCTCGCGAGTTGGCGTCAGCTGATCCGCCTATTGGTCGCCTGATGTCTAACCTTGGCGAACTCACTGGCTTGCGAGAAGAGGGCAAGGGGCCAGTCAAGACGAATCAGACGTTTGAACTGCTCATGTCGAACCTTCCGACGAGCCGTGGTGTTACTCGGCTGCGTAGCGCGACAGATCCTCGCAAACTAGGGTCGCCCACCGACATCTTCTACAACGCGCTGAATCAACTCACTGGCTTCCGTGTCACTGACATTTCACCCGCCGCGCAGACACGGGCGACGCGAGAGGCGGCGTTCGACAGGCTCAAGGGGATGGGCGCCGGCACATTCAAGCGGGCGTTTTTCTCAGCGGACGAGAAAGAGGCGATGCCGAAAGAGGAGCGGGCAGAGGCTGAACGAATGCAACGCCTCATCTCAGCGATGCAAAAGCGAAACAAATTGCTGCGGGAACAACGTGAACGCGAGGGCCGGTAATGGCTAACGATGTCCTGGGTATCCAATACACGACTGGCAACAACGTCTATTTCTTCATCCGCGATCGCGACGGCAACATTGCTGACGTGGCGACCGACCTTGCGTTTGAAACCTACTCGACGGCTGCGATCGCGGACTACGATGTCGCAGGCACGGAGCAGGGGACAGCGAGCGGATACTACACGGCGCAACTGCCTAGCTGGATCGTAGACGGTTTGTATCACGTTACCGCCTACGATCGCGCTGGCGGCTCACCAGCTGAGGGGGACGCCTGCATCGGCTCGCAAATGCTTGACGTGGTGAATGCTGGGGCAGCCCCTGAAATGGTTTCGATCCCTGACAATTTCCTGTCAGCGGCTTTGAATCTAACGGCGACTGGAAACATAGGCATCGACTGGGCGAATGTTGAGAATCAGTCGACATCGGTCAACTTGTCGGCGACGACGACCAATCTAGTTAACACGACGACGACCAATAGCGACCAGCGGGGCACAGACTCTGCGATGGCTGCGACTGAAGACGGTTCAAGTTTCACTGCACTTAACGATCCGACTGCAGCTGCAATTGCCGATCAGGTCTGGGAAGAAGCAATTGCCGATCATAGCGGCACATCGGGTAGCACGGCAGAAGCATTGGCTGCAGCCTCTTCTGCCGGCGATCCGTGGTCAACAGCTTTGCCGGGCGCGTATGGTGGTGGCACGGCGGGTTTTATTCTCGGCACCAATTTGGACGCGGTCATATCGGCACGCACGCTTGCCGCTGCTTCGTATTTCGACCCGGCGGCGGACACTGTGGCCAATGTCACTTTGGTCGCAACGACCACCGACCTGACGAACCTACCTTCGATCACGTCGAACTGGTTGACGGCGGCTGGCATTGCCGCGTCGGCTTTGGATGGTAAGGGCGATTGGAATACGACGACGCCCCCAACGGCGGCGGCGATCACAGACGCGGTGTGGGACGAAGCGACGAGCGGCCACACTACTGCGGGAACCTACGGTAAAGCGGTTGGGGATGGGGTCACAACGTGGGTGACGGCGGCGGGATTCAGCACGCATAGCGCAGCTGACGTTTGGACGAGCGGTACGCGAACATTGAGCGCCGCTACGAATATCACCAGCGATGCGTCGGCGATTACAATGTCGTCCTCTGGCGTCGTGGGAACCGTGAATCTAGTCAACACGCTGACCACCTACACAGGCAACACGCCCCAGACGGCTGACCACACGGCGGGCATTGCGGACATTCCGACGGTCGCTGAATTCAACGCACGCACGCTCGCCGCTGCTTCGTACTTCGACCCAGCTGCGGACACTGTGGCCAACGTGACCTTGGTCGCGACGACCACTGACCTGACGAACCTGCCGGCGATTACATCCAACTGGTTGACGGCGGCTGGTATTGCGGCGAGCGCTCTGGATGGCAAGGGGGACTGGAATACCACGACCCCGCCCACGGTTGGTGCGATCGCGGATCAAGTCTGGCTTGAGACGCTGGCCGACCACTCTGGGTCATCTGGATCGACAGCGGAGGCTTTGAACGCGGCTGGCGCGGCTGGCGACCCTTGGTCGACGGCGCTTCCCGGTGCGTACGGGGCTGGATCAGCTGGCTACCTCATCGGCAACATGAATGACTTTGACCCTGCATCGGACACGGTCGTCAACGTGACGACGGTCGCCACAACCACCAACTTGACGAACCTACCTTCGATCACGTCGAACTGGTTGACGGCAGCCGGGATCGCGGCGAGCGCTCTGGATGGCAAGGGGGACTGGAATACCACGACGCCCCCAACGGCTGCGGCTATTACAGACGCGGTGTGGGACGAAGCGACGAGCGGCCACACTACTGCGGGGACCTACGGTAAAGCAGTCGGTGATGGTGTAACGACCTGGGTGACCGCGACTGGATTTAGCACCCATTCAGCTGCCGATGTCTGGACGAGCGGTACGCGTACCCTGTCGGCTCTTGGTTTCACTCTCGCAGCGGGTGACTTTGGCGCTAGTTCACTCGACGGCAAAGGCGATTGGAACACAACAACCCCACCGACTGCTGCAGCTGTTGCGGATCAGGTCTGGGAAGAGGCAATCGCGGACCATTCAGGAACGTCCGGCAGCACCGCCGAGGCATTGGACAACGCGACCGCACCAACGGCGGCAGCTGTGGCCGACGCGGTTTGGGATGAAGCGTACGCGGGCCACACGTCCGCCGGCACGTTCGGCAAGGCTGTTGGCGACGGTGTGACGACCTGGGTGACCGCAACTGGATTCAGTACCCATGCAGCCGCTGACGTGTGGAGCGTGGCAACCAGGGCTCTTACAGACAAGGCTGGTTTCACGATCAGCGGAACGATTACGACGCTGGACGCGTTGGATACCGCCCAGGACACGCAGCACTCGACGACTCAGTCAGCAGTGGCGGCGCTCAACGATCTGTCGCAGGCGAATATTCGCACGGCGGTCGGGCTGGCGTCGGCGAACCTGGACACGCAGCTGTCGACGATCGACACGGTGGTTGACTCGAACGCGACTGCGATCGCGGCGCTCAATGACTTGTCAGCCGCTGACATCTGGACGACGGCGCTCACCGAAGCGTACGGCACGGATGGGTCGGCGATGACGGGCGCCCAGTTGCTCTACATCATCAACGCGCATGTTGGCGAGTTTGACCTGACGCTTACCACCAAGACGCTGAGGCAGTTAGACGGAACGACAACCGCCGCGACGTTCACCTTGAACGACGCCGATGATCCGACCTCTGTTACACGGGCGACGTAATGAGCGTTTCGACAATCGTCACCCTTGGCTTTTCCATCTCTGGCGGGATGCAAGTTGGCGGCACCGGCTTCATCCCGCGAGTTGGTTACGCTGCTGCAACTGCCGTGGTAGAGGTCGAAACGCAGACGCCGTACATGCCTCGGAAGCAGGCCCGAACCGACTACGTGCCTGGCACGACGCTGGCGATGGATGCGTACTCGCCGGGTCGCGTTGGCGACGTTGACGACTATGCACCTGGCACAGCTGCGGGCGACTCACCGTACGATCCTCGCCGGCAGCCTCGGCCAAGTGAATACAAGCCGCGACGGGAAAGAGACTAGCAAATATGCGTATAGTTTTTTTCCGTCATTTTAGGTCCGCTAGGTGTTAGGTGGAGTTTGCAAGATGCCCTTGCGGTATCTCCGGCAGTATTCAGCGATTAGCAGCGCGTCGGCTGTCATGTGCGTGATTTTGGCGATCGCCGGGAACAGGTCTTGGGCGCGGCGCTTGTGGCTGTTCTTCTTCTGAACGCTGGTAACGTCCTTGCCTTTCATAAGCGAAAACGGTGCTTGCCATTTGGTCGGCCTTACCTCTTCGTAGGCGACGGTGAGGGTGACGATTAGCCCGGTCAGCAATCCAGCGTTGAAGCCGAACTTGAAGGTTGACGACACGCCTTGCTTTGGCATGGCGCTGACCTTCTCGATCAGCAGAAACGCACAATCGGCATTAACCCCGTTCATCGCTTTGTTCATCAGCAGGGCGATGTCGCGAGGCGTCGGCGGCATACGATGCGCCTGGACGAAAGGACCGCGATCCGTCTCGTCGATCCATGCGACGCCGCCGTCTTTGCCGGGGTCAACTCCGATGTAGCGATACGTTGGCATCAGAACAATTCCTCATCCATATCCTGAAACTGGCCAAGGAAAATCGGAGTCTGGGGAAGCGATTCAGCCAACTCGCGAAAGATCGATAGGATGGCGTCATCCTGCGCGATCCGCACGGCGCCGTATATAGGCGCAAGGTTGAACTCGCGAGTGTCAAATAGCACCGTAAACCCAAGCGTCACGGCGACATCGAATCCGCAGCCTGGGTTGGAGAAGACAGGAACGGTGACTTCGACGTGGTCGGGGATGGCTTGCCCGTCTTCCGACAAGACGGCGCTTTGCACTTGCCGGCCAAGTGACTCCTCGCCAGCGGCGATCGTTCCCTTTGACTCTTCGTTGCGAGTCATTCGCAGCGACTTAACGAGCGACCGCAGATCTGGGTTCGTTTCAGGCAGCCGGAATTTGAGAGTCCGCACGAGGTCAGCTTGATCCATTCGGTGGCAGTCTTTGAGTCGGCTGATGAAATCAAACTCTTCCGATCTAGTCAGCCTCATATCGACGAAATCGCGTCGCTCACCATCGTCGATGACGAATGTGATTGACTGGGAACCGATAAAAATCGCCGCGTCCGAAGCATCGACGCTGCCCCACGTCCTCACGGCGCGTTTTAGCGAATCCAGATCGCGGACGAAATGTCTCCGTCGTGGCGGGTTCACGTCGTAGACTGCCGGCGGATCGGTGCCGCGATGTACGATGACGACATCATCGTTGATGCGCAGTTCGGATGGCTCCATCGCTTCGTCGGCTAGGTGTCGCAACCATTGAAAGGCTTCCTTAAGCATTGTCGTCCTCCTTGTGGTCGATCGTCATTTGTTTCGCACTGTCATCCGACAAGTCATTGAAGACCAAGCCGGTTTGGCCGCCGCGCCGGTAGTCGAATTCGTAGACCTTCGACCGTCGTGCCGGCAGCTTGTCCGTGACTTTGAATTTGGCTCGCACGGTGTCGAGTTGGCCTTGCTCGTCAATCACTGGCACAAGCTCACAATTGAGCGTGATACTTCGAGACTTGGTGTCGCCAGGTCGATCGTCCATGTCGAGCGCTACCCGGCGGATCGCTTGGTTGAACGCTTCGACCACTCGGCCAGCGTCCAAGTTCATCATCGTTTGCAGCGTTAATTCGTGTCGCATCCTTTTCGCTCCTTCATTGCGTGTGAATCCACTCTTGTAATTCGCGTATGTCCGTCAGGTGCTGTGCAGGGACGAGATAGGCAGGGTTGTCTATGTCGGTTCGCCAGAACCTATCCTGCTTGCCATCGATCCCGAACATCCACCCGACCACCTCGAAGTCTGGTCCCTTTCCTCGGACCAAGACGTATGGCGCCTCGTCTCTGTCTTTCCTGTGCAACATCAAGCAGCCGTGGGGCGTCTTAGTCTGCCGCACTTCGATTCCGTAGGCCAAATCGCCTTTCGCTGTCTCAGGCTGAGTCGCGACCGGCGGCCAGTACACTCGCAGCAACTTGGCGACGGCTTGCTCCGCTGCCGCCCCAAGCACGTCCGTTTCCCAGACGTTTTTCGGCTTCCCGTAGGGCTCAACCAAATCACGATAGATCCCGGTAATTCGCCGTATGCAACCAATCATCGCCGCGTTGTTAAACTCAGCCGCCGTCAGTTTGACGATTATTGGTTCCGGCATCCTTTGCCTCTCTCCTCGCCATCGCTCGACGCAGCAGGAATCTAGCTATTGCGTCGATCTGCTCGTCGGTTGGGTTTCCGTTTTCCGGCATCTCATACAAGTAGTGCCCGCCGTCAATTCTCTTCACCGTGACGGTAGTCGTCGGTGTGGGTGTGCTTGGCGGCGAGTTCGTAGAGGGCGTCGATCTGTTCGGTGATGTCGATGAGTCGTCCATCGTTCGCAATCTCCTTCTCAGCGATCGCGGTGATCAGTAGGGTTTGGATTTGCACTGAGCATTTACGCACGGTTTCTTCGTCGATTCCGCTGCTGTGTCCTTCGTGTCGGAGGGTATCAGCGAGGAGCAGCAGGGCGTTGCCGTTAGCTCGCGTGACGCCGCTCAGCACATGCAGCAGCACGATGCTAGTAGGCAGATTGCGAGCGCGGTGGATTACGTCCGCGATGAGGTCGCCCAAAACCTCTTCGACTTCCTTTTGAACCAGATCAGTAATCTCGCTCCCGTTCATACTCATTGCAGATCCTTCGGTATTCACGTTCTTCATCGTCCGTGAGTGGACGCGGTGGCGGCGGCGGTCTTGGGGCTATAAAGCCAGAGCTTGGGCCAGACCGTCGCAGTGGCGGCGGCCAGCCGTCGACTGGCAACTCGTCGTAATACTGTGCGTTGATCGCTCGCATCACTTCATCCGCTTCTTCGAGGTGGGCGAGGTAGTTAGCAACATTAAGTTTGTTCCCTCGCCGCCTCTTGCGCATTCCATGCATCGAATTCACCGTTCCGTCTGGTCCTTACATGGTCACAAAGCGCCTTGAAATCCGCCTTGTTCGGCATCGAGCCATCGACGCGAACCATCCGCCGCTCACTGAATCGCGGGATCGGCTTGTATCGTTTCGTCCCAGCAAACCAGCGGTCGCCGGCGGCGCACGGGCAGGCGACGTTGCAAAGCCTGGCGCCGCGAGGTCCAGAAAGCTCGCCGCTGTGACACACCTTCATCGCCCGTGGTGAAAAAACGCGGACGAGCCCCGAATCCATACAGAGCGGACAGGCAAAACTGTCCGTGCCATCAATCCGTTTCGGTCCCGTCCGCGCCGTGCTGGATCGATCGTCGCCAATCAGTCGCCGAATGGCAGACGGATGATCCTGGTAACCGAACGCTTTGGTTTGACCCTTCACCATCGCGTCGGTTGCCTGCTTCGCTTCGTGTAGCGTGACTCCCTCTAATGCACGCTGCCAGTGATGTACGGTTTCGGGGTTCTTTCCGATCCAGTCCGCTAGATCAGGGAACGCCGCGACGTGATACGCCAGCCATTTATCGAAGTCACTCGTCCTCATTTGCTCGCTTCCGTAACTTTGCCACGAAGTCAGTCGGGCTCGGCTTGTCCGGTTCAACTGACGCGTGTGACCATCCGTCGTCGTCGTCGTCGTATCGCTCTTGATTAAGCCACGTTGACGCGTGGGGACAGAACCTAATTTCCTTGGCGTCGTCGGAACAAGCGTAGGATTTCGCTCGTTCGATCAGCCATATACCTGCGTCCTCACTTGTCGAGCCGCTTGACTCGGTAATCTGTTCAACCGCCTTACACCAAGAGGCGTAGGCGAGTCGTTTCTTGACGCGGCGAGGGTACGCCCGCCAAAACGCCTCAAAGAGAGGTGGATAAGCTGTTCTTTTCATCGACTCCGTCCGACTAACTAGCGGTCGTCAACTCCGTGTTTAGTAGGATCGCCCAACGGTCGCGCTTTGGAAGCGACATGAGCCGTTCATGCTCATCGATCGCCGCTTGCTTGCGACGGTAGTAGTCGGCGGTAACTCGCAGCCGGTGAACGACCGAGTCGCGGTCGATGGCGGCTGGCGATTGTGCCGTGTGGGAGGTGAAAAGCCAGTGAACGATATATTCGCTTAGACCCAGCCGACATTGCACCGCCCGCATCCCACCGACCATCCGCTCGCGCATCAACGGGTAAGGGTCCCCACCAAAGGGTCCTAGATCCATCTGCAAGGCGTCGTTGGCGTACCTGGCGCAATACTGACCGATCGCACAATGTCGCCAAAAGCCGATATTGAAATAGGGTCCAATCTCTGTCGCGTTGGCGATCAAATCGAGTGTGTGAGTATCAACGGTCATTGCGACTCTCTGACCGGCTCCAGCGCCGCTTGCAGCGATGTCAGCGATACACTGGACGCTGCCGCTGCTTGCTGCGCCGCGTCCATCTGGATCGCACCGGCGATGTCACTGATCGAGCTTGCCAAAGCTACCGCGTTTGCGAGTTGCTTTCGCTCGACTGCCGTTAGCTTGATTTTTTTTCCGCTTGTCCCGGTGATGATGTGCATCAGCGTGTTCCTTGCATTCGTTGCAGAGTAGAGTGCCCTTGTTAGGGCGTGACTTGGATGCCAGATGTCCACACAGCTGGCAGAACCAGCAGCTAAGACGATACTTAGACGTGGTGCCTTGGCCTTCTCGTTCGAGGAATCCTAGTTTCACCATGAAGTGGAGCCTTTTCAAAACGACCCGACTCCGACCCTTCGTGACTTGGTCGCCGATGGGATCGCGGCTCAAGCGAGTATGGTAGTCCCGGTACGCCGCCGCAGCTTGCTCCGCGTTAATAACCGGGTAGAGAGGGACGGCAATCGTAGCGAAGGGCAACCACTCGTCCTCGCGTCCGGCGAAGATGCGAACGATGGTGAGAGTGGTGAACCGATAGCTCCGACGCCGTCCGTCAGTAGGCGGCGAAAAGCCGTATGTCGGCATTAGGACTCCAGTAGTAGGTCAATGAGGTCCCGCAGCGATTCCAACTTCTGTCGCATCGGGGCTTTGTCCTCGCCCGTGATTTGCGCCTTGCGCAGCGTATCGATCGCCGAGCCGCCGCTGTAGCCGTGCGTCAGAAATGAACCGAATGTATTCACAAAGCGCGTCAGTTTCGTTTTGCGAGGCTTGCGCGCAAGGTTCGTGCCGCGTTTGGGATTCTCTTGCTTCGCCTGACCGTTCCAGTTCTTCAGGACGGCAAGTTGTTTACGTTCGCCGCGTTCCGCCTTAACCTCGCCGACCATGTCCTTAACGCGGGCAGCAGTCATGTTTTGGCTAATAGCAAGCTCCGCAGCGCCGACCATCACTTGTTCGTTTGTGCGAATCCTATTGATCGCGTCGAGCGAGTGCAGCGGAAGGGTCGCGGCTTGTATGCCAAGGTCGGCCAACTCGTGCCGGAAGGCTTCCAATCGCATCTTAAACTGCACGGTAGACAGTTTCATATTGAACAGCGCGGCCAGGTCGGGAAGGCTTCGCCCGTGGTCGTGGTGCAGCTGGTAAATCTGCTCAATTCGCTCCTTCGCTGACGACTGCGTGCCGTTTAGACTGTTCGCGACGCGGACAACGATGTCGATTGCTTCCTCGTCCGTGCATCGGGTGACGTAGGCTCGGATAGGTTGGTCGACTTGCTCCGCAGCGGCGACCCGGTGATTGCCGCTAAGCGTAAATAGCTTGCTTCGTCCTCGCCCCTTCTGAAGGATCGGCATTGGGAAGTGGACGCCTGTCTTCATCCCTTCGGCGTACTGTGCGGCAAGTTCATCATTGAGTTTGTCGGTTTCGATTCTCGCGTTGTTGTGGCGGGAGCCTCGCAGGTCGATGTCTTTGATGTCGACATCTTGAATCTCCCAGTTAATTCCGCACATCTCCATCAGCTGTTCGCCCGGTGCGTCAACGATCCAGCCCGGTTCCTTCGCTAGTTTCTTCCTACGTCCCATAGCACTCACTCCTTAGTCACAAGTTTTGTAAGTCGCGACAGGCTTCTTCCGAGTGGACGGCTTTTCGCGTCCGAACCACTCCCCGTCGCCCAATTCAATCTCGCCATCTTTGTCAACTAGCTTTGCCAACGCCCGTTCGTAGGCTTTCGCCTGGGCGTTGAGCGCCGCCAATTCCTTCACCGCGTTAACTGGGTCGTCTTCAACGGTGGCGACATCGGTAGTGCGGCCAATCTCGCAATTCATTGCGACTCGGCAGCTTTCGCACTTTTCGAGCGTTGGCCAAGCCGGCGGCTTCGCCAACGCGTGGTTCTTCGAGTATTCAAGAGCCGCTGTGTAGACGCGACTCGCGATGAGATGAAGGTCTTTCCGCTCGACTAGGACGGGGAACGTCTGTTGAGTCATCTGGGTCATCCAGACGCTGATTTCAACCGCTTCAACGTCGGGATAGTTCTGGAAGATCAACCATGCGTGCAGCTGGAACTGGAAAGACGAGGCCACATCCGACCGCGTCCATCGGGTGCGACCGGTCTTCCAGTCTATTTCGTGCAGCAATGTTGGCTGGGGTCCGGCAAACAGCAAGTCAAGCTCACTTGTGACACGCACGACGTGTGAGCCCGTCGAGATGTCGTAAGCAAGTTGACCGCTGCGTTCACCTTCGCCACTATCGAATCGCAAGATATTGACGGGGCTTTGCCGGGCCAGAAAATCAGAGAAGGTGTAGACGCTCCGTTTGACGGAGTTGAACACGTCGTCGGCCAGGTCGGGGCGACTCGTCTTCAGGTAGGCGTCGAGTTCGGTTCGTAGGTCCGATGGCGACAACGAGCCCTCTGAAGCGATGTATTCGGCGACCGCTCGCGCAATCGCCTCGTGAGACGCGGAACCTGCTTCCATCGCGTTGGTGGCGATTTGACTTCCCGACAGGCTGCCTTGCAGCGGACAGACTGACCAATTCTCCAACGTCGACCGATCGACGATCAGGACGGGGTTTTCTCCTGTAAGGAAAAACGAATTGATCGTCTCGGGGTCGTTCCTCTTAATAAGTTGCCGCTTACTCATCGAGGGGCTCCAAATTGAGGGATCGGCAGCAAGCGACGTATTCCGTTCGCTTCCATGCAGCTGGTGTCTTCACGTCGAATTCGCGACCGGTCGTCAGCTTGACCCATGCCATGAATGAACTGCCGTGTTTCTTCCGCTCGGCGGCGTTGATGTCTTCGTAGGGAATGCCTAGCGTGTCCTCGATCCAGCATCTGAAAATGTGCATGAACTGAGGCAAGGACACTTCAGAGAATTCCTGTCGCTGGCTGCGAGTTTGAGCCGCTGGGGCGTCTGTGTTTCGTGGAGGGTTGGCGTGTGTCGTGAACGCCGGTTCTGACTCCATCTCTTCAAGCGGAGTCACAGCGTAGCCGGCGAGTTCCATCACCCAAGAGAATGCCAGGCGGCAGGCTTTGCCGGTCGCTCTGGTTTGCGCCATCGAACAGCGAGCCTGTCGCGTGCGTGAGCGCCAGGTCTTCTCGTCTGGCCCACAGAGTGCGGTGGCGGTCGAGACAATGGTTCCGTCCGATCGGACGATTGAGACGGTCGCGACGAATTCGCCTTCAACGGTCTTTGACTCGCTGGCGTCGTCGGTTCGTGGCGAGCAGCCGAGCATGGACGCTAGAGTCGTCCAGCCGTCAACGTAGACGTGGTCTTTCTGGCCGATCCGCTTGAACAGCTTACGCTCGACGATGATGTCTTTGAGTCGGGCGCTGATTTGCTTCGCAGTGGTTAAAACTGCTTCGGGATCGGCGATAGTGAGTTCGCCAAAACGGACGCCTTCGCGTCCAGATGTGTCGATTAACTCCGCTTGTGCCGGGGCAATCAACTGGTCGTCGTCGCGATCTTCCATGTTGTCCTTCCTGGTTCCTTTGTTGACAGGAAGGACTTTAGCTCACGAGGTCGTCATAACCTCGGGTGGTGCATTTTGCACCAGTGATTTTGTTTCGCATTCACCGCGAATAATGCGGGGGTTTTTTTTATTTTTCCTCAAACTGGTGCAGGTTTGTACGCTCATTCGTCGCCAAATGCCGCCTCTATTTCGTCGAAACGGCTACGCGCCCTGACGAAATATTCGCTTGCGCTTGGTATGGTCTGCGAGGGATGGCGCTTGTTCCAGTCTCGGTGCGCCGCTTCTGCTTTCATTCCGCGCCGTCGACACTCACAAAAGTGGTGCAAGATTGCATCGGCGTCGCCGATGTCTTCGAGCATCTTATCGCGATACCGCTCGGCTTTCCGGCGGTACGTGATGGGGGACGCGCATTTCCAATGCGGGAAACGCGAGTTCCAGTCCCGACTTGCGTCGGGAACGCTCATGCCCTCTACGCGGACGTGATGGCAGTAGTGATTGAAGAGGGGTAGGCTACCGTCCGAAAAATCATGGACGATAGATAGTAACTCTGGAAAGAAATCCATTTCCCGCCCCCTTTCAGATGAGGGTGGGAACGGAGCATCGTGCCCGTTCAGGTATGCCTGCCCACGGGATCTACGTGGGGACGTTTACTCGGCGACGCCAGTTAATTCGTTCAGCGCGTTGACAATCGAGGACGTTCCGCCTGGCCAAGTGAAAATTCGCTGGCTCGGCATCTTGTCCTTCAGCGCGTTGATGATCTTGTGTCGCTCCTTCACGTTCGATCCCACATAAGCGTAGTCGCACGCCGGCGGCGACTTCTTGTCTGCATCGCACCAGCAGAGCGTGATGAGCCCGCCGATGTGCTTAGTGCGGCTTCTGATGGCGTTTTTGGAGGTGCCGTTTGCACCAACAACGAGGATTTTCAACTTATTCGGCGCCTCGGCGGCCTTTACGCCGTTGGTAGCGGCGGCTGCGGGTCGCCTACCGCTCTTTGAGTTCTTCAACGCGTCGTGCATTGCCCACGACGCGGCTTCAACATTGGTCAATTTCTGCTCGATACTGGCCAACATCTCCATCAGTGCGAGCCCGTATTGGCCGCCCCGTGACATAATGGCGGCAATGAGGTCGGGTACTTCAGCGCGGCCAAGGGCGCCTCGCCAATCGTCCTGCAGGGAAACCGCTTTGGCTAAATCTTCACGAACACTCTTCAGTTCGTCTTGGGCGAAATCGCGTTGTTGCTCGACTTTCACCATATTCGGCTGCAACTCAGCAATCGTCCTGAGTCGTTTGCTAACCGATTTGAGCAGCCAACCGCACGTCGATGCACTAAACGCGATCTTGTATCGTCTGCGATCAGCGGGTAGAACCTTCTCCTGCGCGACAGTCAGGTGTTGGTAGACCGATTTCGAGGGGTCTTCGGCAAGCGCCGTTGTGACCGCCTCGGTCAGACGCCCCCTTTCCGCTTCGTCCCAGCGAATATGTGTCCTCTCCTCCGCTGCGAGGCTGATTAGTTCTTCTCGCCCCGCAGTTTCCAGCCCACGGCGCACGTCAACACGCTTGTTAGCCATCGATAGCCCTTTTTCATTTAGTCACGAGGTCAGTCACGAGTCGTGAGAGTCACGAAAAAAACATTATGCAGTGTATTCCTGCCGGCTGCAAACCTGTAAAATGCCAATAGTCACGAGTTAAGGCCGCCGGTCGAATCTTTCGCGTCAGGGCCGGCGGCCACTCTTTTGCGCAGTCGGCAACCCTTCGCGCTTTCTGTGCTAAAACCGCGCGCTTTTTAGCCTTTAGGCCAAAACCGCACGCCATCCGTGAAAAGTCAGGTTTTTTTGCTAGACTAGGCGGACCTACTCTGACGGGCGCTCCCCAACCAGGAGCAGCCAGTGCTACAAACATCGATCGACGTGACGGCGCTAGACCTCGCCGCGACCCGATCCATCACCGGAACGACGTTGACGTTCGCCGCTGCCGGCGGGCTGACGACGACGAGCGGCGACCTGACCTTCGCGCCTGCTGGCAGCGTGATCATCGACGCGAACGCTGATTTGTATGTCGGCCAGAACGCGACGGTTGGTTCTGAGTCGCAGAACCCGAAGACGATTGCCAGTTGGACATCAGCTACGGCACACTCGTACTTGCAGCTGTATGAAGGCACGTATGGCGCCTACCTGTCGGTTCAAGGCGCAGCCGGTGGGGCAAACATCTCGCTGGTCGATTTGAGCGGAGCGTCGGACGACAAGTGGATGAACTTTCTCATGCAAGCCGGTCGGCTGAAACTTCAGTCCGGCACTGACGCTGGCGGCGCAGGGGTCAGTAATATCCAGACATGGGATCACGGCACGGGAAATGTTGTATTCGGCGCTGCTGGTGGATCGACAGCCAGGGTTTACGTCGCTGGCGGCAGATTGCAGATCGACAACGATGAAACATTCACGATGTTGAACGCGGCATCTGGCACTGGCGGCACGATCTATTGCGACACATCTGACGATGTCCATTTTACGGTGGATGGCACCACCGCATTCACGCTAGACGAAACGAACGACGAGATTGAAGTCAAAGTCGGCCTGCAACACGGATCGAATGCAGCCTCCATTAGCAGCAACGCCGTTACGCTCGACCTGGGAGCGTCTAACACCTATGCCCTTGACCTCGCGGCAGCAACTGGCGACGTTACGATCACGCTCACCGAACCTAACGGCGATATGATCGGGTT
>Ga0098039_1000063_pt1 | contig 59477 bp, 96 predicted proteins | sample 6_EtaG_FD_75047 | JGI IMG/M metagenome (GOLD analysis project Ga0098039, IMG submission 75047) | Marine viral communities from the Subarctic Pacific Ocean - 6_ETSP_OMZ_AT15160 metaG | ecosystem: Environmental > Aquatic > Marine > Oceanic | place: Pacific Ocean | collected 2015-01-08 | reverse complement strand
TTTGATAAAGGATGGTTGATTGTGGTGATGGTAAATTTTTTGAGATTTTCATATCCTCTCAATGTATTAAAATCCTGATCGGTCTCGATGATCTTCAGACCGGCAGTGTTCTCTACTTCCTTTGCTCGGAGTTTGGCTATTATCTTGGGATCAAGTTTCCCTTCTGTCTTAACGAGAGAAAAGCTGTAGGCGTTTTTTATCTCGGTTTTGGTCATACCCTTTGCTGCATCGACCAATTGTTTCTTTTGTTCTTCTGAGGGCTCTTCAAACTTCGGGTTGTCTCTGACTGATTCGATGATGAAGTTTAAAACCTCTCTGATCTCCTCTTCTTTCGGGAGTTCAAATTCGATTCCCTGAAATTCCTTTTTCAGCATGGCGGGAACAGTATCTTCCATCGGACCATCACCAACGATGATCAGGACATTGCGATTTTCTTTTGATGTGAACAGATCCGAGTTGCGCTGTAAAAAGGAGCAGTTCTGTTTCTCTGGTTTGTTGTAATCATCCAAGAGAAACCAGTTCCAGTTTTTTGCGATGACAATCACTCCCGGTTCCCTGAGCCAGTTGATGACCTCTTCAGGATCCTCATTGATCGAGAGATCCCAGACTTTCACCTCGTTGAATAATGAGGAATTTTCGGAGAAGGTCTTCAGCTCCTCAAACAGGTTTTCGACTGTCCGGTTCATCTCATATGTCTGGCAGTAGAAATATGAGTAACCAGCCTTTATTGCATTGATCGTTTCTTTTGTTCCCTTCATGATCTTTCCTCCTTTTGGATTGGGTGGATTATTTATTTCTTCTAATTTGATAGATAGTTTTTTTGGTATCATGTTTGATTGCAGGGTAAACATGGTCACGCAAAGTTTTGGTGATCCATTTTTTCATTTCCCTTTGAGTTTGAAATCCCCATCCGATAGGTGAGTATGAGCAGTAATCTTTTGTTTCTTTTTCTGCTTCCCATCGCGCCTGCTGGTACATCTCAGAATCCATATCGGGGCAGAGAAGAGTGTTGAGATAGTTATGAAATCTTTTCCCATACCATACAACCGATCCGCTCCAGCTCCCTCCCTGATTGTACATACCACTCAGGGATATTGAATAAGAAAAAATTGTTTCTCCATCATCGTTGGTGATGTGAAAAGAATAATTGAGATCATCCCCATATTTATTTATTTCCATGATCTTTCTCCTTTTAAAAGATTAATGGTTCAGGAGGTATGCTCTATCGCTAAAGCATATCCTCAACCCTATTAACCTCTATCGTTTGGTGAAATATGATGTATCGGAGTAGGTTCAATAGATGTTGTTCCGGTGACTTCAATTCTTGTATTACTGGTATAATCCCAATTAAGACATATTCCATTCTTCAGCAGTATGGCAACGATCATCAATCCGAGTTGCTTCGTAGAGAGATCCTTATGAAGTGAGGTGAAAGCAAGATGGACTTTACCAGTTTCCAAAAATTTTTCATTGTCCTGTCGGTGATAGAAGACATACCCGAGAACTTTTTTCTTGCCATTTTTTTCTTGCTGTTCAGCTGCTTCAGCAAGGTCATAGCTTCCACATCCCTGACAGCATGAGAAATTCTGCCTTGCGAGGATTCCCTCTTTCCTGATTTCTTTGAATGCTTGATTAAGTTTATACTTGACGTTGGTGTACATGATACGATCTTTCATAGTCTTTCCTCCTTCTAAGGTTAGTAAAAATAATTAAGGTTAAAAACTCACGAGACCAGTTCAACCGTGGTCTGTGGTTGATGGTCTCGAAAATCTTTACACTCTTTCAGTAATTATTTCTTTTTGTTTTTCTTTTTCAATAGAAAATAACTATATTATTTTCTATGGTTATAGAATCTGGAACTACCTTCCATAGAAAACTGTTCCATCTATCGACAGTTGGAGTTTGTCGAACTGATACATACCGGCATAGTTTGATTGAGTGGGTATTGACTCCAACGCTAAATTCTGTGTCCGCTATTTTCCTGCTATCACTTTCTGTTGCAGGAAAACATCTATCGTAGCGCAGCATATCAAGAGGGAATGCCCCGTTTCCTTTCACCTCAAAAGTTTGCAAGTATTTTATCGCCATACTATATCACCTCCTCTCTATGGCTTTGAAAATCTTTAATGTCCCAGTGTTCCATCTGGGTAAATAATATAAACTAGAACATGTTGTTTTTTTGCATACCGTATTGTTGCCCATGTGCCACTGCGTAGTTCTTCTTTGTACCCATCGGGACAAGCGATGAGATAATCTGTTTCATCAACAATATCATGGTTACGAGTAAGATATGGTTTTGTGGGATTGATTTCTTTTACCATATCTTCATATGGACCAGTGTCACAGTAGTTTCGATGCTTAGGATTATCCGGTGGATGAAGAATAATAGAAATAGCTAATTTCCAACATTCATAATGAGCATCAGCATCGGCTCCTTTGCAATCTCCATGATGAAGAACATCTACATTTTTTATATTATTATTGCTTACTAATATTTTATGGAGTGTTGTTTTTTGCTTGTCAGTCATCCCCTGTCGAGTACCTGTAAAACCCACATGTATTTGATTCATGATCCTCCTTTCTATGGTTTTTTGTATTTCATAAATATGGTCCCTCGCCTGTATCGGGAACATGGTATATCACCTCTCCTGTTAAAGCTGTATAGATTGTCCCCACAATTGCCCAGAATATCTCTCTGCAGTTTTTATCCTCTGGTATAGTGGGGGGATCAGAAGAGTTCTCCATTCTAATCTCTGTTATGGATATTGGTATTTCTGATTGTCCAAAACTTTTATTCAGGGGCATGAATGTAAATATGAAAATTAACAAAAATATCTTTTTCATCTCCTTTCCTCCTATGAGGTTAATAAAAAATCTTTAAACGCTTTGTTCTTTCTTTTTCTTTTTCTCCGGTCCCGCCCCGCTCATTATTCTGTAGCATTTGTAGCAGTACAGGTCTTTCCCTTTTCCTTCTTTCCTCTCAAAAAGATTTTTCTTGATCCGGCGGTTACATTTCTCGGTTGCACAGATAATTTCTGTTAATACCGAACAGTGATTTGGTTTTCTCATGATCTCTCTCCTTGGTTAAGATTAATAAAAAATTAAACATCCATGAGAGGAGTCTGAAATGAATCAGTCCTCTCAAAGAGATTTAATCTATGCTTTGACATGGTTGTGAGTATGAACGTGATGATGTTTCTTCTTCTGTTTGATATCGACCGGACCGCCAAGCAGTTCCTCAACCTCTGTGAGAAACTGATCAGCCGCCACATGTCGAGCATCCGAGATTTTGTCGGTCTCAAACTTGACCGTACCATCCTCCAGTATTTCAATATTTATTATATCAGCCATAATATTAATGCCCTCCTTCCGAAGAAAGTTTTCCACTATATGTTAGAGTATATGTTTCGTTTGGGTAAGCATCTTCTTCCCATGTTTCATCAACAGGATACCAAAAAGAAATTTCATCGTTTCTTTCTGTAATGGTTGTTCGATTCCAGTAAATGTCTTTCCCATTTTCTCTCTGCTCTTGCTTAACAATAAAATCGATTAATTTTTGATCACTTTCATCAGTACCTAGCAAGTTGTTATGATCATCTCTGAGTGAGTACATGAGATTAATACCTCCTCGCTGTCATCTTGTTTTCCGATTGGTTCCTGATGATCCACTTTTTCTTTTTGGCAATTTTCTCGACGACCGTTTTTGAATATGCTTGCTTGAGTTTGTTGAGATTGTTCTGTTCTCGGACCGGCAGATCGGCAACCCCCTCATTGAGAAGGAGCGTAATCGCTTTACCATCTATTCTTATTTCGTTGCGATGATTTTCTGTAACCGTCCATCCTAAGTTTGTGAATGTTTCATATAAGAGTTCTTTGCTCAATGCTTTGAACTTCACATTAATTGTCCTCACTTGATAACATGGCATAGTCTTTGTCCTCCATTAGGGTGTCGTTAGGGTCGTTGATGTAGCATACGACCAGCATCGAGATGATGCAGATAATAAGACAAATAAATTCCTTCACCGTGAACATATAGCTCCTTTCTTAATTATCGATTATTATGTATTGTTCTTCTCGGAATGTGAATGCTCTGATTAATGCTTTTACTTCTGCGGTCAGCAGTCTTGGGTTTACAGTTGCAAAATCGTCAAACTCAGGAACATAGTTAACTGATGTTTCGATTGTCTTTTCTACATCTCCATCAACTGTTGAAGTGGTGATCATAAAGCTGTAAAGTTCGGTATGGCAAAATGATTTGTATTTGTGGTTCTCATGCTTCTGCATAAATTCTAGTTTCATATTTTCCTCCTTTTAAGATTATTAAAATACTCATCGGGGAGGAGGGGGGCTCGGCATTACCACCATCCCCTACCCCATGAATACTCTAATTCATAATTATGATTTCTCCTATTGGTTAGAGGGTTAACGATTTAACAGCTACTCAGCATCACCAATAAAAAGTAATGCCTCCCCACTCTCAAAATCCAGTTGATACACCAACGCCATCAAGTAACCATCCTCATCCGGTTTTTGCATATAAAATCCAATCTCTTCGTTCCCTTCAAGTCCAAGGTCAACGAACAAACATTTTTCTGCTTTATGTTTTTTAGTTTCATCGAGTACTTGCTGGGTCCACCCCAACTCCTCCGCCGTTTTAATAAATACACTTGGGGGAACCAAATTCTCAAGTATTAAACAATGACCGTAACATGATCTTCCATCAAGTTCCCCAACGACTTCAGTTTTTTTACTCATTTCCCTTAACATATCTTGCAGTTCTTTTTTGTCATCCATGATCTTTCTCCTTTTAAAAGATTAATTATTAAACTTCTGTTTCTTTGATAGTGAACAATGACCATACTTTCTTGCGACCTGCCATCCGAGCAATTATTGGAATCTTTGGCTATTGTGGAGAAGTTCCTCCCTGTGTTTGATTGGCTGTTGTATGTTTGATTCGCTCTCATGTCTAAAATTATAAGTATATATATAGTAATTGCAATGCTTATTTTCAATTATTTTTGATTAGTCCTGAAATAGCCCTCTAACTCATTGAAAAGACTTATGTTATTTTTTTTCATTTTTTTTTCATTTTTCTGCAAAAAAATTATTTTCAGCCCCCAAAAAAGCCCATTTTACTCGACCTGTCTGATTTTATAAGGTAATATAACTACTTACAAGATATTTTTTCATTTTCCATGGGATTTCAACTACTTAGACCCCTTGAGATAGGTATTTATTTTTTATATTTTTTGAGATATAATTCTCGTAGCAGGCAATAAATCAACCACCACACAACAATAAATCAAGAGGAGGGGGGAGTGCCTATGAAAAATAATAACGGTAATGGATTATCAAAAAACAAAGAGGAGATAGAGGTAATAGAGAGATCGTACAGGGAGTATAGTAGATCAATTTATAAAAAAGTAAAAAATAAAAAAAGAAACCGGCTATATGACATGCTCCAATCATTTATAGTCTTGGAGATGAAGAGGTTTTTAAAGCAGAGAAAATATTTTATGGGGGAGGGAGAGCTATTGAGTGTATCATGGGATTGTTTTCTCTTTGCCCTCAATGGCTATAAAGAAAAAAATAATATTAACATTATCCAGCACACCAATAAGTATACAACCTATGGGATGCTCATCCATTTTGTCAACAAGAACAAACACCCACGACATGTCCCGTATTCAGTCATTAGCGAGTACCTCATTAGACCAGAGAGAAATATTAATCTGTACGGGATCATCGAGGAATTAAAAGCAATTTACGAGGAGCTGTCAAGTGAGGATAGGATCGTGTTTGAGGATGCGCTGTTATCGATGACCGGGAATAAGGAGCAACGTCTGGAAAGAAGAGAGAAGACTAGCCTCGACATCAACACGTACCGAGAGATAAAGAATATGATGAAGGGGGAGATATCTCTAATCGTCAACGACAGGCTATAAATAAAAAAGGAGGGCAAAGATAATGAAAGTAGAAGAGGCGAGAAAACTATCCAGTAAGAAAGGGAATACGAAACTTAATATAAGGGTACAGCATACACTATCTATCGTCTATGAAAGGATAAAAGAAAGGGCAAGGGATGGGGATTATTATTTAAATTATCCTTTCAAGGGAATTGTGGAGGAGAGGGCAGTAATAGAAGCAGCCATACGGGTGCTCATAGAGGAGGACGGTTATACCCTGTACAATAGTAATAAGACCGTTGAGCAGTTAAGATGGTAGAGGGAATAATATGACAAAGAATGAGAGGGAGCAGATAAGAAAAGTCATTGGGCTTATTAACTCGGATAACCACTGGGAGGATGGGATGGATATACTCTTTGAACTGATCGGTGAACGGAAACCAACAGAGATGTTATACTCTGGTAAAGGGGTTTCCATAGAGGAATTTATTAAGAAAACAGCCATATCCGGGAATAAAAGGAATGGTTAATAAAATCAACTGTTTAAAGGGAAAATAATTTAACAATTACTGGAATGTCTTTATAACGTTAAAATAAGAATAATATGCACGGGAAAAGGGTATGAGAAATGAAGTAAATACAACAACAAAAGTATTAACATGAAAGAGGGATTCAACAGGCACGTCAAGGCTCTTCCAACCATCACATAGAATGGGGGCTGAGAAACGGTTATGAATCCCTTTTTTATTGGAGAGAAGATAAAGAGAAAAGAAGAACCCTAAGGATAAGAAATGATATTGATATTATTATATAAAGTAAAGATTGTGAGAGTGGGAAGAATAAGAGAGATCAGTATAAAGAGTGTGGGTAATAATGGTCCGAAAGATTGGTAGTAAATAAGAGAGAGAAATAGAGAGAAACAAAGCGTTAAAAACAACCGAGAAAATAGTCGAGGGTGGTTCTCACCTACTTATCTTAGATCAAAGCACTTATGCATTTCTCCATAAAACAGAACAGCAATAGGGAAAGAATAGAGAACAATGACAATAAAAGTTGATACAGACATAATGAAACAGATGGATACGGCAAAGCAGATAACAGATCGAAGGTCTCAGGGTAGGAATGCCGGTCTGACCCTGCGCAAGGTAAAGAGGGCTCTGGAGAAATGTGGGGGCAGTACCTCACTCGCGGCAAAGAAACTGGATGTTACCTTCTCATCTGTCTACTGGTGGATAAAAAACAATAAGGTTCTTCAGCTTGTGGCAAAGAGAACCGAGGAAGAGGTTTTGGATCTTGCTGAATACAATCTTACTGCAGCTCTTGAGCAAGGGCATAAGTGGGCTACTGAGTTTACTTTAAAGATGAAAGGTAAGAGCAGGGGCTATATGGATACCAATGAAGTAATTTTACCCAATGTGCCGATAACGTTTAATTACGATCTGATGACCCCCGATAAAGTAAAGCAGCAGAGAGAAGAGAATGAGGAGCAGCAGCAACCAACAATACAGTGAAGCCCGCAAATCGATTCTAAGGGCTTATAATTTTAAAGCCATAGGATATGACCTTTTCAGAGAAATAATTGATTAGAGAGCGATGGAGAGCGGTAGGATCCTTAATTTAACGATAGATAGATGGGGAAAGATAGATGGAAGCAGGGTTACAGGGCAATAATTTGATATGGAGAGAGGGAAGAATAATACCTCAACCCCCTCAGACTATCCCCCTATCAAAAAATAGCTCGTGTTTGACTGGGGGGAATGATAACCCCTCCACAGTTATTTTAGACAAATCAGCTTCTGATAAAAATACTTTATCCGATTCTTTAAACAAATCAGCTTCTGTTTCTTTAGACAAAAGTACTTCCAGAAAAAAGAATCTTAATAAAAATATTTCTGATAACAATGGTCCCGGGAAAAAGAAAAAAGTAAAAGCCGGTAATCCCATACCCGATAAGAAACAGCAGGAGGAGAGAAACATCCAGATCACTCCCGTCTTCATGAAGCTGAAGATGACATCCAATTCGAGGATAGTGTTATCAAGGGGCGGGGCGGGGTCAAGCAAAAGCCATAGTGTTTATCAGCTGATGGTTGAGCGGCTGTTTGGCGTTGGACCGAGAAAGATATTAATACTGAGAAAAACCCTGCCGTCATTAAGGGCATCGGTAAAGCCGAAGATAGACGAGATCCTTCACTCCTATAAACTGGATCGGTATGTGAAAGAGGAAAAGGTGGAGATGAATTATCGTTATGGTCGTAATCTTCTCCACTTTGGTTCTTTATTTGCCGACCCTGAGAGAATTAAATCAACAGAGTGGAATGATATTTTATTAGAGGAGGCTACGGAGTTTGATCATGCCGACTATAAGCAGCTGTTGTTGAGATTAAGGGCATCGGTCCCCAGAGGGGGTACTCGTAATCAGATACATCTTGCTTTTAATCCCATCAATGAGATACACTGGATCAAGACCGAGCTGCTTGATAAACAGACCGGTGATCTGGCTGAGATCATATCCACGTATAAGGACAATCCGTATCTCGATAAGGATTATGTTGATTATGTTGAGGGGCTGGCGGCTCAGGATCCCAACTTCCACCGGATCTATACCCTTGGTGAGTGGGGCTCGCTGGAGAATATTATTTACCGCAAATGGGATGTGGTTGACAAAGTGCCCGAGGAGGTTAGGGCAGGTATAGGGGAAATATATGCCGTTGACTTTGGCTTCTCTTCCCCGACCTGTGTGGCGAGGATCTGGGCTGACCCGACGATCATGGAGGCGTGGCTTGAGATTGTATTGTATAAACCGGGTTACACCAACCGGGATCTTATCGATAAGGTGTTGGATAAAAAGATCCCGACAGAGAACCGGAAGAGATATCCCATATATGCAGACACACAGGAGCCCGCCCGTATAAAGGAGATCAACGACAACGGTTTTAAATGTCTGCCATCGGATAAATCGGTCAGTGATGGGATTGATTACTGCAAGCGGTGGAAGCTTCATATCCTTGACAACAGCCCCGATGGGGTAAAGGAGATCAGCGGTTATTCCTACAGGGAGGATAGTAATGGTCACGTTCTGGAGGAGCCGGTGAAGTTCAATGATCACTTCTGTGATACCTTTAGATATGGTCTCTATACCAAGTACGGCAAAAAGGGGGCGAGACCCCAGATCAGGACGATGTGATATGCCGACTAATAAGTATAATGTACCGGAAAGATTATGGTGTTTGATGCAGATAGTTTTTGGATCTATGGACAATCCAAAAATAATTTCATATAAAAAATTGGAGAGATTGGCAAAACTTCCCATTAAGTTTTTTAATCCGGATACCAAAGAAGTTTATGAATGGATAGAGACAACAGGAAATAAAGATTTAATACCACTCAATAATTGGAACATGGTTATGAGTAATTAAATTTTAAAAATTGGAGGGCAAACAATAATGAGTTGTGACCGGAGATGTTTCGACCTTGAAGATATTAATTATGGATGTGAGGATTGTCCTCCCACTTGTCTTGGGAGAGATAATGGTCAGCATAGATTTTTGTTTGTGTGCGAGATGTGTAAGGGAGAAAAAAGTTTAAAGGAGATGAATATTGTGAGTGATGAACTTAGACCAGTATCTTTTTACGATCCAAATCTTTTTAAGTACAAAGAAGTATGCAACGAGTGTCATAAAGAATGTTTTAATAATCAGTAAGAAATGAATGAACAACAGAAACTCAGATACAACCAGATAAAGAAAAAGGAAAGGGAAAGAAAAAGAATAGAGGGGATATGTGTTTGGTGCTCTCGTCCTGCATTGTACCCTTATTTGCATTGTGAAAAACATTTGGCAAGTCATCAGGTGTCAGTCAATAAGCACCAAACACCTGAAGAGAAATGTAGATACATATTTGAATCTAGGAGGAAACTGAGGACAGAAGGCAGATGTACAAACTGTACCAGACTGCTCGATGAGGATGCCGATATTAAAGATAATGGAGAGATGTATATTACTTGTATCAACTGCCGCGGTAAAAATTCTGTCTGATCATTTTGAAACTTATAACAAGAGAAGTACCGCTGAATTTTAACTTGTGGATTTTTGGAGATCGTCATTGTGGTAACCCATTTGCTTATAAGAAAGGGTGGGGGAAGTTAGCAAAGAGAATGAACAGCCCTCACCGTGGGGTGGACCATAATATTGGGATTGATGTTGGGGATGTAACCGAGTCTGTTTCCATGAGGGACATTAAGAGGTTCTCACCGGCACATCTATCCAAGATACTCAAGGATAATGATATTGGTCCGGTGGCGGGGATGTGTCTGTACGAGGCTGAGGAGTACATCAGAGAAGCAAGAAAGATTGGGGCTGAGAAATACATATGTATCTTGAACGGTAACCATCCTAAACATATGTGGCCTTATTTCCAGTCCACCCAGTACGTATGTAGGGAGTTGAAAATCCCCTATGGTACTTGGAGCGCAAAGGTAACTTTTGTTACCAAGTCGGGTAGGCAGCTGTTTAAAGTTTTTGCAACTCACGGGAAGAGGACGATAAGTTCAACAGCCGATGACCCCGCAAGAAGAAAAACAAATATGGAGCTGATCCTGAAAAGGTTGTTAAAGGAAAAACATGGTGACTGTATTATCAAGGCTCAAGGACATTGCCACAAGATTTTGATTCATGAGCCGACCCATGCATTATACTTATCAGACAATGGAAAAGAAATTACTCAGCACTATTCACAGCCCCATGACTTAACTGGTAGGAGCTATATACACCCTGACCATTGTTGGTATATTTCGGGAGGAAGTTTTGTGAAGATGTATGATCTGGAGATAGAGGGGGATAGCTATAGCGAGGAGGCGGGGTACGATCCAACCGAACTTGGTTGTGTCTGTATGGCGGTAAGGAGAGGTAAACCCGTTTCAGCTGAGAAGATCATACTATGATTAAAAAGGAGATTGATACTTATGGTTGTCCTGTTGGGTTTGTTAAGATTGGACCTTTTGATTATGAGATCAGGTGGGTGGATTTTAAATATTATTTAACCCATATGTCATCTGGCCAATGTGAGTTTGATTTAAAAATACTATGGGTTGTGCATGATATGGGTAAGTGGATGATGCTTGATACTCTCTATCATGAAATCAATCATGCTGTTGAACATACATTTGGAATGAAAGTTGATAGGGAAGAAAAAGATGATGAGAAACAAAGGGCATATAGATCGGAAGAACAGCATGTAACGGTTATTTCCACTGGGACTGTTGGATGGAGGAGAGATAATTCAGAATTAAGAAATTGGGAAAATAGTTTATATGAGCAAGCGTTCACAAAGACAGATAGCTGAAGAGTGTGATAGGATTAAGAAACTCCTGCTGGAGAAGAATATTAAGTATGGCAATTCAGCCCTTGAGCCCTTGAGGATATTTTCAAAAGCAGATCCGGTACAGCAGTTAAGTGATAGGATTGATGACAAGTTAAGTAGAATAAAAAATTCTGGGTTTAGTGGAGATGATGAGAACACCGTGGATGATCTGATAGGGTATCTTATACTATTGAATATAGGATTGAGTGAGGCGACGGGGGGATCAATCAAGTGATCGAGTTTACCATATTTAGTTTACCGGATGAGGAGTATGAATATAACTGCGCCAAGAATGGGAGTAAATATTTATCAGCATTGCAGGATTTTGATAATTGGATTAATATCGAACTTGACCACAATAAAGATTTAACAAGTGAAGAGTATTTGGCAATTGAAAAATGTAGGGCTAAGTTACTAGCACTTTGTGAGGAGAAGGATTTTCCGATTTGGGAATAAGTAATAAACTAGGGAGGGCAAAAATATGAAACGAAGAGATTTTATAAAGAAAATACCGTTGTTGGGAGTGACTTCATTTTTTGGTTATAAGGAAGTAATGAAAAAGCCGGTAGAAAAATTTGATGAAGAGAAAGCCGATGAGTATGTGGGAGACTCTTTACAGAAAGAACATGTGACAAACATACTCAGAGATATTCATTATCTGAAACAAAAAGTGGGGGTGTCTATATGACAACTAAAAAGAAAGTTATGTTTACTATCTCCCGTTGCTATGACTGTCCTAACTGTTCCAAGGAGAGGCAGTATTGTAGCAAGTATGAACTGAATCTGACGTGGCACGATATGACCCAAGAGTATATACCTGAAGATTGCAAGGAGCCTGATGCTTTTATAAAAAAGGATCTGCCATCAAAACAAAAATGGAATCTTACTACATCGACTGGAGAAATGATTAACTCTGTGGAGCAAAGCAGATGAATCTAACTATTAATGCTGGTGTTAAAGTTTTATGGCGTAATAAAGAATATATTACTGGTAATAGAAGGTGTGGGCAGGTTGAATTATATAGAGATAGTAAGTTTGTAAGAGTGGTATCAATAAAGAGTGTTATAAAAAGAGAACCATTGAATATAGATATGTGGGATATTTTAGGAGCTGGGATATAAATGAACTTAATGGAATCACAATTTGAGAATGTAGAGAAGAAGTCTGCCCGTGAGGATATACTGGCGGATATGAATATCAGTAAGACCAAGATACCATTTATCATTAACCCAATGCAGAGGGGTAAGGACATACCCCAGCCAGATAACCCCAAGCTTCAAGTGCAGGCATATGTGGATTGGGTCTATGTTTGTGTGAGTAGAAATTCTTCGGCAGTTGCCAATGCCCCATTGAGATTATTTGTTGCCAAGAAAGTACCGGGACGTAAACTTCAGGTTCCTACGAGAGCAGTGACGAAGGAGAAAAGAGATCGCCTGGAATCATTTGCTCATCTACAACCGTGGCTTTCAAAAGCAGTAGAGGTTGAGGAAGTGGTTGATCACCCGTTCCTTTTACTCATGCAGAATGTGAATGCTTTTATTAATCGGTTTGACTTGTGGGAACTGACCCAAATTTATCTTGAGCTAACAGGGGATGCTTTTTGGTACATCGCTGATGATCCAACTTTGAAGATTCCTAGACAGATATGGGTACTGCCAAGTCAGAACATGAAGATTGTTACAGATGATAAAACATTTGTTGGTGGGTATGTCTATGATATGGGGACGATCAAGATTCCGTTTGATATCCACGAGATCGTTCACTTTAAATTTGGATCTCCAACGAGTATGTTTTATGGCTATAGTCCTCTGGTTGCGGTCAGGAAAACATTTGTTATTGATCAGCAGGGGCAGGCATTTGAGGAAGCCTTGTTGAAGAACAATGCCGCGCCGGAAGGTGTACTGAGTACCGAACAGGAACTTGATGAGGAGGAGTTTGAAAGGATCAGGAAATTATGGAAGGCTCGGTATAGTGGGTTTGGTCGTCAGGGCAAAACCGTTGTCCTCTCATCCGGATTAAAGTATGAGAAGATAGCTTTCAGTCCCAAGGAGTTGGCATTTGAAAAGGGGAAGAAGTACAACAGGGAGATGATTGCTGCTGCCTTCGGTGTACCAATGAGCAAGATAGTTACCGAGAATGTTAACAAGGCGAATGCAGAGGCTGGTGAGAGACAATGGATTAAGGATACCATTGAGCCGAGGTTGACAAGGATCGAGGAGAAACTGAATGAGCAGGTGATACCTCGATATGATGAAAATCTGTTTGTTGCCTACGATGATCTGTTGCCTGAAGATACAGAACTGAAGATAAAGCAGAGAGAATCCCGATTGAAATATTTCTACTCCAGTATTAATCAGGAGAGAAAAAAGGATGGACTGGACGATGTTTCATGGGGTGACTTGCCACTTGGACAGGGTTTATGGTTGCCGGTCGGTACTGCTCCTCCCGAACAGGATGAAAATGTTACTGCCGCGATTGCCCAACGTATTTACCAAAAGATTCAGGAGATACAGGGAAAGAAATCAGCAGGGTATTAATAATATGGAAACTGTTCAAACAAATATAGATAAAAAATATAGAACTCAGAAATATGTCTGTACTGAGTGTGGTAGGGAAATGTTTGGTGATGAGGACTATGGATTGGTTAACGGCAGAATACATTGTATGGATTGCTATCGAATGATGTGTATCTTGATTTACGGCAAGGTATATAATTGTTAAACATAAATTAAAAAGGAGGACAAAAAATTATGGCAAAAGATGAAACGAAAGCAAAACCTAAAGTCAGTGACATCGATAAAATAATTTGTGGAGTGGTCAAAGTCGCCAAGAAAACAAAAGTCATTGATAAAGATATTGTGACAGTGATGGTTCCGATCAAGTTAACTATATTGGATCGCAAGGCTATTGCAAAGGCTGTGAAGGAAGTTGTCACTACACGACAGGTAATGGTCATCGGGAATGCCTCCTCTCTGGCTGTCGGCACGATTCGGAATCCTTTAACGAAGGCATATTGATTTGGACAAGAATGTTGAGGAGATACAAAAAGAGAAATCGATGGATGGACCATTCATCTTCAGGGTTGGTAATAAATGTGAATTAAAAAACTGTGGTTGTAAGACTCTTGACAATGCTAACTTTGATGAGATAGTCACACCATGTCATGATAAGTGTGACTGCTATATGATAAGGGATGAGTTGTTTATTCCAGAGTAAACCAATAGGAGGGCAAACCTATGGCAATAGAAAAATTTTATAAAGAAGTTCAGAAAGAAGATGAAGTATTTGAAAGAGAAAAAGTTCATAAGTATATGACTGAGTATGGAAGAGCTTTAGATTTGGTATGGGAAACTTCTATACTTGCGATATTTGAAGATATTCATGAGTTAAAAAGGCAAGTGAAAAAACAACAGAAAGAAAATCTTAAATTAATAAATGCTTTGAAGTTGAGAGGGATTATCGAAGAATACTATGAGGATATTAAAGAGTAAATGAATCTTCAAACACAACAGCTGAATACCATTCAATACGATCTAGCGGGACTTCTGGCTATGGATCTGTGCCTTGATATTCTTCTGAAAGAGAATGAGAAGCTATCTCGTAGGGAGCAGATCAGATGGTGGATGGATTTCTTTAAAGCTAATATCGGAAATGCTGAAAAGTTTCGGAAAGTATTATCGAAGATGTTTCTTGATATGGGTAAGCAGATGTTGGGGAGGATGAAAAAGAGATTTGTATACGGAGATGCTAAAGGCACTTCGTATGAGGTAATGGTAACAAAAGATCAGTTTGATAATTGGATGTTCAGCAACAGGGAGTGGACGAAAAGATTAAGAGAGGAAGGTCAAGAGTTCATGAAGGAAGTCACTGCTGAGAACGGTGCTCGGACTATGGCTCAACTTCAGACCATAGTTGGAGGTGAGCAGGCAGAGTTTATTGGTTCTTTCGCTATAGATAACCCATTGATGACCCAGTTCGTTGCAGAGAACAGTATCAAGCTTGCCAATAGCGTAATGAACTCAGCTGAGGAAAGAATTAGGAATGCTCTTGCGGTAGGGGTAGAGAATGGAGAGAGTATTACTCAGTTAAGAAATCGGGTGAAGGACCAGTTTGAAAATATGTCAGATGTTAAGGCTCGGCAGATTGCGAGAACTGAAACTACACGGGCAGCAAATGAGGGAGCCATAGAGGCATACAAACAGAGCGGGGTTGTAACAGGTAAAGAATGGGTCACCGCACTTGACGAAAGGGTTTGTTTTCCTGCTGGTACAAGAGTACAGACAAAGAATAGTTCTGTTCCTATTCAGGATATTGAAGTTGGGGACAAAGTACTTACTCATAAAGATCGTTATAGAAAAGTAATAGGTTTAAAGAGAAGTAATTTTGTTGGGAAGTTTGTGAGAATTAATTTGGGGAATTCTCGTAGAGGTAAAGGATTAACTTGTACAGCAAATCATCCCATACTTGTTAATGGAGAATGGAAGAGAGCAGATAAAATTAAGCAGGGAGATAAGATAGTTTATATAGCTCATCCTTGCAGAGAGTGTAATACTTTAATTCCTATTGATAAAAAATATTGTTCTTATTCTTGTAATGCTCAGAATTCAAATAAAGTTAGATGGTCTGATCCAAAACAGAAAGAAAAACTTGCTGAGGATAATCGAAAATATAAGAAAACAAAAAAGATGAGAAAGGCTTTTGATATAAAATGGGAAGATGAAAAATTTCAGCAAGATTTCAAAGATAAGATTTCAAAGACGAACAAAGAAGTTTATAAAAAAGGTTCCCCTTCATGGAAGATGAAAGTGAAGCAGAATAGGGAACTTGCAAAGCAACCTGATTGGGGATGGAAAAATAAAGAAAGACATGATGCTGCTTTAAAAATTGCTTTTATTAATAGAGGAAAAAATCATTTAGGCAATTCTTATCTTGAGAAAAAGGTCAGGTGGTTTTTGGAAAAGGAAAGCATAAATTTTGAACCTCAAAAATATTATAATAATGGTAAGAGGAGATTTTGGGTTGACTTTTTTCTTCCTGATTACAATATCATAATTGAGGCTGATGGTGATTATTTCCATACAGATATTAGTACTAGAAAAAGAGATAGAGAATTAAGTCAGGTTTTTACAGGACAGATATTACATTTTAAACAGAATGATATTATAAATAATTTTTCATCGTGCGCAATTAGATTAGAGGAAGCTATTGAACAACAGAGTTGCTTTATTGATATAGAAGTCAAGTCAGTAAAGAAATGGAAGGTGAGAAGGACTCAGCCGGTATATAATCTTGAGGTTGAGGAGGATCATAGTTATACGGCAAACAAGATTGTTGTTCACAATTGTCAATTCTGTCGTAAGATGGATGGTAAGGTTTTTCCTCTTGATAACCCTTTTGCAAAAGAGGGCAGTACCGTTACTGGTGATCGAGGAGGTAAACTATCGATGGACTATGGTAATGTAAATGGTCCTCCGATTCATCCATCGTGTAGGTGTACTTTGGTTCCGATGGTTGATACAGCATTGTTGGATGATATAGTTCCCTCTGGATCTGTTCCGATAGATCCTACAGCTGATTATAAAGAGCCGATGAAGATTTTTGAAACAAGGCTCAAGAAGGCAAAAGGCATAAGTGCTGCAGAAAGAAGAATATTAATAGAACAATATAAACAAGCCGATAATGAATTGCAGCAGATTGTTGCCAGAGGACCGATTCCGAAAGGGGTTAAGAGAGATTTGCCTGATAGCAAAAATTCTTATTATCACCCACAGGAAAAAGTTACTCATATGTCTCGCGTAACTGCAGACAGAACTTCAACACATGAGTATGGACATTTTCTTGATAATATGTTTTCTAAAAAACCAAATAATTTTTTTGGTACCTCCCGATCAGCATGGTTTTCTAAAACAGGAGATTTTGGAAAAGAGATAAGGAAATTAAGCAAGGAGATAGTTAAAGAGACTAAAAAGGATTTAAAAAAGTGGAAGATATATAGTCAAAATAGATTAAAACAATTAAATAAAATGTCGGATACAAAATTGAGAGATACTCTTGTGAAGATGTCCGGACAAAATGCTTTCTATGATCCTGATGCGATAAGGGTTATTGGGGAATATATAAAAGTTTTTGGAGATAAGTTTGATGATACTACGAGAAAAGGAATTAAGAAATTTATTGTCAATACCGAATATGAGGGCAGGGTAGCTATCAGAGATTTGCAAAGGAATCTTGGGATAAATGATCGTTCTGCAAAAGATATTATTTCAGCTTTATCAAAAGGTGGTCAGTCTTCTGGGCATAGTATTGAATATTGGGCTACTACTCCTTATCAAGAACCAGAAATTTTTACTCAACTTATGAGTTTAACAATAAATAATCGGGCTGAATACAATATACTTAAAAAACGATTCCCAAAATTGGTGAAGGGGTTTGAGGATAAAATAAAAGAAGCAAGAGTGATGGTAAATAAACCGATCCGAGGTGGTCAAACAGGGGTCACTGCTCCGAAACCAACTCCTTCAACAGTACTTCCCACTTCAGATATATCTCAACTTACAAGCAATGTTTCTGTTGCAGAAAATTGGGGGAAGAAAAACGCTGATGAGATTTTTAATTTAGGAAATGCTGGCAATATAGAATTTCCAGAAACTGTGACAGGTAGGGCAAAATTATTAACGGAAGCAGCAGAGGATGTTGCAGTAATGGCAGAAAAGAAAATGTTATATAAAGAATTTTCTGAGGAAGCTATTAAATCTTTTAAAAGTTGGAGTAGTGCCAGTGGTCAAGGATTGGAAACTATAGGACAAAGTCCCATTATGTCAACGGCTATGAGTTATGCAAAGACAGGTAAATTTACTTATTCAAGCGATATGGGCGTTGTAGGAATGATGTCAAATGGATCAGCAGATCAATTACTTACTATGATTAATGCTTCAAGAAAAGTAACAGATGAAGTTTTAGAATTATCTCATATAGCAGCAAGTGTTCAAAGGGAATGGTTAAAGAAACAGGGGGTAAAAGAATTTAAAGTATTTCGTGGAATGAATTCTATGAAAGCTGATGATATAGCTACAATGAAGAAAACTAAACAAATAAAAGAAATGAATGGGACTTATTGGTCGACTGATGTAAACCATGCAGGTAGGTATGCTGTGGGGGATAGTCATATACTTGTTGAAGCAACAATACCTATTGATGATGTGATGTGGTTTTATGGGGGACTTTCTACATTAGGACCAGAGTCGGGACTTGTTTCTACTGGAACAAAATTTAGAAAAATAAAAGTGTTGAGGGCATCTAAATGACAGTTAAAAATAGACGAGCTATTTTTGTGAATGGTGGTATGGCAGAATTAGCCTGTGATCATTGTAGACGTTTGAGTAAAAAAAATTGGAATAAGTGTAAGGCTTTTCCTGAAGGGATACCTCAAGATATTTTATCTGGAAGTATTGTTCATACGTTTCCTATTAAGGGGGATCATGGATTACAATTTTCTTTTATTAGTTAATGGAGGGCAAAAGCAATGGGTGAAATAATTTATGATGAAAGTTTGGATCAACTTCTCAGAATATATAGAAGGCAGTTTGGTGACATCCCAACACTTATTGGTTCTGGTCTGACCACCCAGCAGTTAAGAGATAAACTTGACAAGGCTTTCTTGACCTTCACCCCGATGGATATTGATAATGATGTGCCAAAAAATGCTGTGATATAGGAGGGCAAACCTATGGCTGGTGGTGGTGAGATAAAAGTTACGCTAGATATCGAGTCAATAGTTAAGGTGGATTGTTTTACAACTGATTGTATTTTTCAGGTTAAGGGTCCGGTGTGCCAGTGTAATTTAAAAAATATAAAAATAGATAATGGTGAATGTGAAAATTATACCCCATGTGAGAAACCGGAATGAATAGTCAAGAGAACAATAATATATATGAAATGTCTAAAAGGCTTGGGGAATATTTTGTTGAAGCTTTAAAAAAAGTAGAAATAGTAACGTGTCCCGAATGCAAACATTCTAAGGTTAAAAAAATAAATGAGCCAGCGGAAACGAGGAGATAAAGACCGACGAGATGGCAAACCATATCTTCCGAGAAATAGTTGGAAGAATGAGCATAGTAAACCACCGAAAAAGAAATGCAAGAACAAACCATTTGTTATAGAGGAGAGGATAACAAACTTCGATGAGATTGATCCTGACGATTGGTTCATAACGCTGTTTGATAGAAGTGATAAGTGGAAAAGGAGTTATCAAAAGTATAGAAGAATTGAAGATGCTACAAAGGGGTTGTTATACCTCCGAAAGAATAGAAGCACTTATTTTAATATCAGACTTGAATACAGGATAGTCGATACAAGGGAGAAAGCAGCAGCGTGAGAGATATAAATTGTTTCTTCTGTTATAACTATCGAATTGTATATAAAAGGGGTAAGGGGCAGGTGCTTTGTGCTGCTGGGAACAAAGCAAGGCTTAGTTTGAATAATAGGCTTGTCTATTGTCCTGATTATTTTATTGAATGCAACAGTTGTGGTAAGGAAGTTGAAGAGGATGATTTTACGGCAATGACTGGATCTCCAAGAGCAGGGATATACCATAATAAATGTTTTGACGAAGTAAATAGAAAATTTAACGAGAAACATGGATATATAAGTAGAGGATAGCAGCGTGATATTCGTAGCGAATGAACAATGCCCCATAGGTTTATGTGGGTTTATATATAAACTGAAGTTTCACTCAGAACATAACAGGAAATGTTTACAGTGTGGATATACATTTAGTAAATGATAATATAGCAGAGGAGATACAATGACATGAAAATAAAAAATAAGTTATTTTGCATATCTGAAGTGAAGGCGGTCAATGATGAGGAGAGGAGCATTGAGGCGTGGGGGAGCAAGCCTACTTTGGATCGAGACGGTGAAATTATTGCTACGAATGCTTGGACAAATTTAAAAGATTTTAAAAAGAAAAATCCTGTCCTGATGTTGTCCCATGATTATAGATCACTGCCGGTTGGTAGGGTGGTGTCTATTAAGGCAAGACCAGAAGGGTTGTGGTTCAAGGCTATCTTTGCTGAGACTGCTAGAGGGGAAGAAGTTTTCCAGTTGTACAAGCAGGGAATTATGCGAGCATTCTCCGTAGGGTTTATTCCGAAAGCCTTTGACGATCGGGAGAAAAAGGATGAGAAGGGGAATCCTATAAAATATCGTCTATTTAAAAAAGCAGAATTACTGGAGATAAGTTGTGTGAGTATCCCGGCGTGTCCTGATGCCTTGATCGCTGAGATAGGGGAAGGAAATATTAAAGAGAAATGTATTGTTGATACTGTGGTAGATATCCTTCAGGAGAAGAAAGTGGACCTTGTGATAAATCATGCATTCGAAACTGATATTGGGAAACGTTGTGGTGGTTGTGATTCGGAGGAGTGTGCTTGTGATGGTTTTGGGAAAGATGTTGATCCCGATAGAAAAGATGTTGTTGATGAGGATACTCAGGATGACGATCTGGAACTGGAACTTTGTGATTGTGAAGATGAGAATTGTAACTGTAAAGACAAAGAACCAGATGGAGAGAAAACAGTGATACCTTTTAAGTCATACGGAATTGCCCCAGTGGAGGAAGTGTGGAATGGTCCTGCTGTGATGAGAGCATCTGATGTTGATATGCTCAAATCAATAACCACTTGGTTCGATGGAAAGAAAGAATCTGATGATCTGACCAAAGGAGATTTTAAACTCCCCCATCATAGACCCAGTGATAAGAAGGCTGTATGGAGAGGAGTGGTCGCAGCAATGGGGGCACTGCTTGGGGCTCGTGGCGGGGTGGCAATACCCAATAATGAGAAGAGAGGTGTTTACGATCACCTTGTTGGACACTATGGAGAGTTTGATGCAGAACCTCCAGAGTTTAAAGAATACAATGATGCTGATATGAAGCTATTGGAATTTGAACTTTGCAGTACTGTTACTCATGATGACATTGATTTTATGGTTACCGAATATAAAGAAGAGGAGGACGAGGGAAAAGTTATTTGTATGTGCAATATATGTGGTGGAGAATTTGAATCGGAGGAGGGTGAACAGACAGTTTGTAATAAATGTTTTGATGATGAGGATATTGATATTGCTTGTTGTGAAAAATGTAAGCAGTGGTTTGAGATAGATGAGGATGGGGAGGATAATACTATTTGTGATACTTGTTATGAAGAAGGTCCAATCGAACCTGATAAATCTTATCTCTGCCGATGTGCTGATTGTGAAAAAGAATTTGAAACCAAAGAATTCAAAGAGACCTGTTCTTCATGTACTACAAAAAGGGATTTGATTAAGAGGAATCCAATCCTTGCCGGTCTTTCTGATGGTAGTCTTGTGGCTATAAGTAAAGAGGATTTGGACAATCTTAATAAACGGGTTGAGGAATGGGAGGCAGAGGAGAAAGATGGCAGAGTTTTATCTGGAAAGAATCGGACGATAGTAACAAACACTTTATCAACATTGACAACTGCTGTAGAGGCTCTATCCATTTTATTGGATGCCAGTGAGCCGAGGTCGCCGGATGGTGGTAAGGGAGTGGATGATCAAACTTACGATTTGGATTTTTCTTCTGACGATGATGTATCGCTAGAAGATGTGCAGGAAATTTTATCAGACAAGACTTTTTTGGCAGATATAATGAAGGATGTCAAGATTGCTAGAGGGTCTGATATTATTAGGAATAAAAAAGATATAATATCTGGAAAGGTATTGTAATTTTTTAAAAGCAAATATTGTGTGTATCTGCGGAACCGTTTATTAGCTTCATGCGAACGAGGGTAGGGCAAGAATACGACATCAGTATTGCTATCAATGGTGAGGGTAAAAATAAAAACACAATATTTTGATAGGAGGTATAGCGAAAGATGAGTACAAAAATAACGAAAGAGAAATTTAAAGAGATGTGTGGTGACCTGATCAAAGATCAGATTACTGAGGCTATCACCGCGGCAAGGGAAGATGATAAGGTTGCACTTGAGTCACTTGTTGAAGAGAAATACGCTGCGTACAGTGAAGAGCTTGACAAGACATGGGATGAGAAGGTGAAGGCTATTGCGGGGGATGAAACCCATCTCAAAGATGAGGGCAAGGATCCCAAGGGTGGTTTTGTTAATTTTGCCGATTTTGCCCACAGTACTTTCAAGGCTGGACGGAGTGGAACTGATTGGGATGAGAAACTTGTGGCTTATGATGCAATGCTGAAAGCTGCCGGTACTCCCAGCATGACTGAAGGTGATGGAGCAAGTGGTGGATTCCTCGTGCCGGAAGAGTTCAGGAATGAACTGTTGAAGGTAGCGGTGGAGAATTCCAACATCCTGCAGTCTGCCATGATTATTCCTATGGCAACCAATTCCGTTAAGATACCTACTGTTTCTGGTTTTGATAGAAGTGGTGGAACGGTTCATGGAGGTGTTCAGTTTAAATGGCTGAACGAGGAAGCACAGAAAACCGGGACGAAACCTAAGTTGGGCAACGTGGAATTGAATCTGAAAAAGGTAGCGGGGCTTACCTATGTATCTGATGAGCTGATGGAAGATTCTCCGATTTCCATTCAACCTCTGATCACAAGTATGTTTTCGGACGCTCTGACCTATGAACTCGACTGGGTTCTTCTGAATGGAACTGGTGCTGGACAGCCTCTTGGTATCATCAATGCTCCGTGTTTGATTTCGGTTGCAGCAGAAGGTGGACAGGGCGCAGATACGATTCTGTTTGAGAATATCGTCAAGATGTTTGCTCGCCTTTCTAATAAGAGGAAGGGAGTATGGTATGCAAATGATGATACTTTTAAACAGCTTGCCACAATGAGTCTTGCTGTTGGTACTGGTGGGTCTATCGCCTATATGCCTGCAGGTGGTTTAAGTGGGAAACCGTTTGATACCCTTATGGGCAAACCCATCGTCTATACTGAGCATTGCCGCACACTTGGCGATCTTGGTGATATTTACTTTACTGATTTTTCACAATACCTTGTGGGTCAGAAAAGTGGCAATGGAGCGGGTATGCAGTTCGCATCTAGTATGCACTTGAAATTTGATTACGATCAGACCGCTTTCCGTTTTGTTTTCCGGATCGATGGTCAGCCTTGGTGGAAATCAGCACTCACCACTCGGTATGCTACAGATACCCTGTCACCGTTTGTCGGATTGGCAGCAAGGTAATAAGTGCTCTTGACTGGGGGTGATATAGGTGGTAGAGGTTTGGTTTAGCTCCTTTCTGCTACCGTCTCCCCCTGAAGGGCTTTACACATAAATTTAAATAATTTTTTTGAATAGGAGGTAAGTATAAAATGAGTAAACAGTTGATAGATATTACCAAAATCGTTACTGCATTCGGTCCTGTCGATGTTGATAGTGTTCCGACTGAGGATTGGGTTTCTCTGAAGAATGCGGATCGGATAACAATTGTCCTTATGGCTGGCGTTCTTGCTGGTGGGGCAGGCTCTGCTGTCACTCTGTTGCAGGCAACTACGGTAGCTGGAGGTAGTTCAAAGGCACTTGCTTTTGATACTGTATACCAGAAGGAAGGAACTTTAACCACAAGTTCTACGCTGGCCAAGACGGATGTTACTTCGGACACTTTTACGATGGGTACTTCTGCAAGTATCTATGTGATCGAGATCAATGCAAGCCAGTTGGATATTGCTAATGGTTTTGATTGTATTCGGGTTGATGTTGCCGCAAGTGCTGGATCGAATGCTTTCATCGTTAGCGGTCTGTATGTACTTGGCGGATTCCGGTACAACAGCGGTATTGCTGTTGAAGCAGTGACCGATTAATTTTTAACAAAAGGATTTAAAAGGAGGGCAATTCATTATGAAGATAATACTCGATATGGAGTGGATGGGTAATCCAAAAGGGAAACATCTTGATCTTAATACCAAGCAGGCTTTATTGATGATTGATCGTGGCACTGCTCATGTGGATCCTGAGGAGAAATCATATAGCGAGGAAATAAAAAAAGGGGGACTGAAAATTGTTTTTGATGAAGAGTGGTTGGGAGATCCAAAGGGCACAGAGTTGTGTATAGTGGAATGGCAAGCACGAAAGATGATCGAGCGGGGTGTTGCCCATGAGGTGAGTGAAAAGAAACAGAAAAAAGTCACCAAGAAAAAATCAACAAAAAAGAAGGGGGCAAAAAAGATGACAAAGAAAAAATCAGCAAAAACAAAACCATCTGTATCCGGCATCAAACGAAGGGGCTTGGAGTTTCCAAAAAAAGATAAGATGGTAGCGGGATCAAAGAACAAGTAAGAGTTTAAGTGGTGTTCTTTGTATCTCCTTCGTCCGTGACATGCCCTCCTCGTGGGAGTGCAGAGGGCATCACTTAATTAATAATATTTTTGGTAAGGAGGTAAAAAATAAGATGACAAGATTAAATAAAATAGCCATATTTCTCGTGGTATTAATACTTTCATACACAGTTTCCATATTTGCCTATGGTATTAGTGCTCGATGGACAAATGGCACGCAGGAATTTTACGAAAAGAGTACTGGTGAAACTGTTGCTGTGATGGCTCCGGACCAGTTCTTTGATTTATATCAACCAGGGACTACAGTTCGAGGGGTTACCGATACTTATGCATTACAGGCAACCAACAGTGGTCTGGCTAAGTATAATGCTGATGGATTGGTTCTTACAACCGGAGCATCTGATAATAATGATGTTCAGGCTGCGTTAAGTGCAAAGTGGCAACCTAGTCTATGGGCGACGATGGAATTTGAGGTCGCCGGTAGTGATGCTTCTGGAACTGCTTGGTGTATAGGATTTAGTGATGCGCAGGCAGAATCTGCGGGTAATATTGCTGTTACCAAAAACGGAACAACTACTACAACGAATGCGACCGATGGGGCTTTCTTTTTCACAGACTCCGAAATGACAACCGATACTATTAATAGTATTACGGTTAAAGATGGAACTGATGGAACGGAAACAACTGGGGCTGCATGGGCTGCGGATACTTTACGGACTTATCGGATTGAGATGCATGATGATGGTAAAGTAAAGTTCTATGCGGCAAATTCCTTATTGGCAACAAACGCAGCAGCTTCGATGACAGGGGCTGATAAATTGATTCCTTACATAGGAGTTAAGACAAACGGAACTGTAGCATCGAAGATAACCCTTACTTATCTAAAAGTCTGGCAACGTCGATAACTAATCGGGGGAAGTCCTTTCCTGATTCCCCCTGATTTTTTGAAAGGTGGCAATGAAGGAACTATCGCTTTTCTCAGGAGCTGGTGGGGGGCTTTTAGGAACTAAATACTTTTCAGGATGGGAAACTTTAGGACCGGGAGCGAGCATAAATTGACAATATATAATTAATTTAGGACACAGTAATGTTATATAGATACGGAAGTAGAAATAGAGGGGATAGTGATGATCAACTTGCATTGACTATACCAAGCTTAATGAGGGTTCTTAATACTGCACCAACAGTTGAGCCTGTCAGTCTGTCTGAGATGAAACAGTATCTGAGATTGGATAGTGTTGATGTTGAAGCTGATCTTCTTGTGGATCAGTCTATAGCACCAGCATCTTATGGCATAGGAACAGCTAACGGGACCGCTGTTGACAGACAAGGCTATGGAACTCTCTTTACATTCAACGTTGGAACAGTTGAGGCTACCACCACAGTTGATGTTCATATAGAGGAGTCCGATGACAATGCTACATGGAATGATTTTACTGGTGGAGCTTTTACACAGGTAACCGCTGCTAATGATAATGATATCTATACAAAAGAATACGATGGTGTAAAGCAATATGTCAGAGCCGTTTATGTAGTGGCGAATGACTCTGGTATATTCTCAGTAAGCGTTACAAGGGATGCTGCTGAGAGTGCAGATGATGACCTTGTCACAGCTTTAATAACTGCCGCACGGGAGCAGGTGGAGAAAAAAACACGAAGGGCTTTGATTACACAGACATGGAATGTATATCTTGAAGATTTCCCCGGCACTGATTTTTTTGAACTACCGTTTGGAAAGCTTCAGTCCGTTACTTCTATTATTTATACTGATACTAATAACGATGACACTACTATGACAGTGACAACAGATTATCTTGTAGATACGAGTAGAACATTAGGAAGAATTGTGCTGCCACCGGATAGTGCATGGCCTACTGATTCTCTTTACCCTGTAAATGCAATTAATGTAGAGTTTGTTGCTGGATATGGGGATGCTGGAACAAACGTACCTGAGCCAATACGAACCGTGATCAAGAGACTGGTTTCTTACTGGTACGAGAATAGGGGTGACTGGAACACGGATGAAGGGGCATTGAAAGCATCCAATGCTGAAGATGCCGAAAAGGATATCATGAGACCTCTTCAGAAATATACGATTATTTGGTTATAGAAGATGAGTATAGGAAACCTTAGAAAAAGAATACAGATACAGGCTCCCACAAAGGCGAGAACGGAGACAGGTTCTATATCAGAGACATTTAGTACGGTTGCTACTGTATGGGGTGAGATAAAAGTCCCTAATGGAAAAGAGAGAGTGGTTGCCGATCAACTACAGGCCGAGATTTCTCATAAGATAACTATCAGATATAGAACCGATGTAAAGGAGTGGTGGCAGTTGAAATATGGTGGTCGAATTTTTCAGATAAAATATATTATCAACCCTAAAGAGTGGAACAGGAAGCTTCAGTGTTTTTGTAAGGAGATCAGATAGATGACAGTTAAAAAACGAGTTGTATGGAAGCCACAGAAACTTGATCCACTTACTAACTCGTTACAAGAGGGTCTTGTAGCTATCGGGATGCAGATGTCTGGTGATATAAAGAAAAGTATGTCACGATCAAGAACGGATCGGGATAAACCAAGATCAAAAAAGAAAAATGAGAAGGGACCAATTACCTATGCAAGTGCCGTAGGTCAGCCACCCAAACCGATAGAAAGTCGGTTGATGAACAGTATCTCTGTGAATTGGACTGGTAGCAGTAAAGCAAGAGGGACTACAGAAGGAAAAGGTGATATAAGTGATGGAGTGGGGAAACCTGATGGCGGGAAAATAAAAAATGGAAAGAAGTTCAAGGTAGTGGTTGGGACAAATGTTCAGTATGCCCCATATCTTGAGTTTGGTACGAGATATATTAAACCAAGGCCATTCATGAGACCGGGATTCGAACTGCACAAAAAAGCTATAGAGAGAAAACTGGCAAAGTTTGGAAAGAAAGGATTGGTGAAGATATAATATGCAGGAATTATTTACAGCAGTATATTCTAAATTCACAGCCGATTCCACTTTGTTTAATAGTGTCGACGGGAGGATGTATAATACTGAAGCAGAGAAAGGTCTGCAAGATGATTATATAGTCTTCTCCCTGCCGAGCGGGGTTCCTGAGTACTGGTTTAATGACGAGCAGGTTGACGATATTATAATTCAGTTTAATATCTTTTCCATAAAGAATGCAGATACGGATATACAAACTATTTTTACAAATTTAAAAAATGTTTATAACAATACAACTTTGACTGTAAGTGGATATACATTCTTCAAAATGGAATTAATTTTTTATCAGCTTACTCGACCACCACTTGAGAATACTTATCAATACACAGTTCAGTATCTGGTGCAAATGGAAAAGAATTAAGGAGGGGGCAGAACCAAAAACTATGTACCAATTTTTTAGTTGTATAAGCAATGGACAAAAAAGAATATGGTATTTTGATGCCAAGATAAGAAAAGAAATAATCTCTAAAAATTCTGCTCTAGGAACTTTGGGAACAGACAGCCATTCCAGTATTGCAGATTATTTCAATCTTAATGAGGACCGAACAAATAAATATAAGTATAATCCACTAAGCAAAGAATTTAAGATCAATCAATTAAATGTAAAAGATGATTCTGAAGCTGTTGAAAGACAATGCAGAAAATTAAATTTTTCTCTTATGATACCAGAATTAAAAATCAAGAAGATTATTGATCCGTTAAAAATTAAAAGAAAATTAAAAACAGTCTCAAACAATGAAAAGGAACTATTACTACAATGGGCTTCTATTAGGAATTTTGCCAAGGCTTCCGTCAAGAATTCTATTAATACTATTGTTAGATATCATGTCGGGGATTCTATTTGGATAGCAATTAGAGAGTCTGTTGGTAATTCTGTTAGAGAATCTGTTGAGGCTTCCGTTAAGGAGTCTGTTGGGGAGTCTGTTGGGGAGTCTGTTGGGGAGTCTGTTGGTGATTCTGTCAGGGGTTATGTATCATCATTTTTCGTATTAAAGAATTGGAAATATATTAAGCATGGAGAAGGAGAAAATCCCTTTCAACCTTGTATTGATCTTTGGGAATCTGGACTTGTGCCTTCATTTGATGGAAGAAAATGGAGATTACATACGGGCAAAGATGCAAAGATAATTTATATTTGGGAACCAGAAAATTAAACAAGAAAAGCTCATAAATCGTTTCTAAGAGCTTTAAATTTTAAACTAATAGGATATAACCTTTTTGAGAAGATAATCGATTGGAGAGCGATTTAAGCAAGCAGGATCCTAAATTTAAGGAGGGCAATGATGGTAGATTCAAAGGTGATAAGAAAAAAAGTAACTGAATTAAATCTCGATATTAAAAATCGAGTAAAGAAATTTGAAATAGAGACGGGATGCTATGTTGACTTTATTAATGTTGATCATTTGGATGCATCGGAATTTGACGAGGAAGATCCATATATTTTAAAAGAGGTATCATCTCACATAGTATTAGATTTTAATAATACAGAGATTGAGGAAGTTTCTACAGAGGAAGGAGATTAATTTATGAGAGCAACTGCAATAGAGTTTATGAGACGTTTCGTTGAGGAACATCTTAAAGGAAAAAAGAATTTAAATGTTTTGGTGCTCAGTAAGGACTCTGAGGATCATAAAGAATTAGTTGAATTTTGTGGGCATACTTATCATTCCTCCCGAGCAGTGGAAGGGGAAGGGATACCAGTTGATGATAGTTCTTTCGATATAGTTGCGACAAGTTCTTTTTTCTATTCAACCAATAATCCAAATGTTGCCATTGCCCGTATTAACAGACTTTTGAAGGATGAGGGATTGTTGTGTATTGTTACTCCTTCTACTGGATCTAAAATAAAAACATTTACTGTTGAATCTCTGAGTAAGTTGGTGGGCAAAGAATTGGATATTTTATCTTGTGAACTTCCGAAGTATGGGGAGGGTCTAACAATATGGAATGATATAATGTGTGTTGCCATGAAGATCGATAAGAAAAAGAAGAAAAAGAAGAAAAATTCATCGGATGAGTTGGATGGTTGAATGTGTTGTATATACTGCACTGACAGATAAATATTTTTTGAATAGTTTTTATCCGTCAAAGGATATTGACTACGTTGCATATATGGAAAATGGAACAGAGCTTAAATCTCCCTGGCAGAAAAAGAAATTAGAAAGGAAAGGGCATCCGAAAGTTGATACAGCCAGATATAAAATGCTCCCACATAAATACTTTAATTGTGAGTACAGTGTCTGGTTGGACAGCATGATCGTTCCAAAGAGAGGACCATTGCTTGAGGCTGTTAAACATATTTTAAAAAATGGCGATATTGCCTTTTGGATGCACCCAGTCAGACGGTGTATTTATGAAGAATCACTTGCGATAGTTGAAAATAAGAAATATAAAAATAATATAGAAATAATTTACGATCAGATAAATAGGTATGCAGAGGAAGGGATGCCGAGGGACTTTGGAATATTTGCTGGTGGTATTGTTATTAGGAGACATACTAAAGAGATAAATGAATTTGGAGAATACTGGTATGATGAATATTTAAAGGGAAGTAAGAATGATCAACTGAGTTTAGCATATACAGCATGGAAGACTCAATTACCTGTAGTGAGGGTAAATCGGGGGATAGTTCATCAGAATGATTTTTTTCATTATGTGGGAGGAAAGATTATAGTTAAGAATGGGGAAACATGGTGGGTTGGAAGAGAACAATAAACTAGGGAGGGTAAATATAATGAGTATTGAAAATCCTGTAAAATTAAATTTGGGATGTGGATACAGAAAAAAAGAAGACTTCGTTAATATTGATTATAACCCTAAGTGTGATCCAGATGTTCAATTAGACATTGTTTCTTTTGGGTTGAATATGTGGGAAGATAACTCTGTTGATGAAGTAAGGGCATGGGATTTTCTTGAACACGTTCCACTTGGCAAAACAATATTCGTCATCGAGGAAATTTTTAGAGTGCTGAGGCATGACGGAAAGTTTGAACACTTCACTCCTAGTACAGATGGTAGGGGGGCTTTTCAAGATCCAACTCATTTGAGTTTTTGGAATATTAACAGTTGGATTTACTATACTGATGATGAGCATAGAAAGCTGTATGGAATTAAAGCAAAGTTTAAAGGATTTAGGGAAGACTTGGTTACGGACAAAGCAAATAAAATTATACATACTCACGGAGTATTTTTTGCAGTAAAGGAATCTAAATGATCCCAGTACTTTATACCACATGGAATAGGTTGGATTATACAAAGCAGACTTTACCTGTTCTACTTGAGACTACTCATGATGGTGAAATTATTATTATCGATAATGGTTCAATGGATGGTACGGATGCATTTCTTTATAAATTTAGGAGTCATAGAAAAATAAAAAAGATTATTTTTAATAATGAGAATAAGGGAATTGGTGGGGCTATGAATCAGTTCCTAGAATTGACAAAGGATAATGAATTTATTGCGAAGGTTGATGATGATACTATAGTCCCGACTAACTGGTTAAATGATTTACTTGATCCTTTAATTGGTCTTGATCGAGATGCTGTACAGGCTAATCATTATTTCTTTATACAGGGTATTTATAATTGGGAACATCTTAAAAGGGAGAAAGGATTTATTAAGTTTGGTCTAAATCATTTTGTTCCAATTCTAATTGGGGCTAGTGGCACGGTGTTTAAAAGGAATATATTTGATGTTCCTATTGAGTATGAAACACACTCTTTATTTGGCTGGAGTCAATATCAATCAATAATAAAGAAAGGAAAACTAAAAACAGGATTATATGATGGAGTATGGATTGAGCTTCTGGATATGAAGGGGGTTAATGCTTGGGATGAAACTTCAGGACATATGTCATATAGAAAATTAACTGGAAGATTCATAGAGAGGGCAGACTATTATGAAGCAAGAGGATAGAAAGGTATCAATAATTATACCAGTAATTAGAAAAGAAAATGTAAAAAAGTTAGTAGATACAATTTATGCTAACGCTGGAATACCAAAAGAGAATATTTCTGTATATGCTGAAGCGGATGAGGAGAGAATTGGTTGTCCGAAAATGATAAAGACTATGACAGACAAAGTAATAGAGATGCATAATCATCCATATATATGTTTTCTTGGTGATGACACTTTGCCGGAAAAAAATTTTTTAAAAATAGCATTTGAGTCTATGGAAATGTTTGATGCGAATTGGGGATTGGTTGGACTAAATGATAATTATGATGAGGTTGATGGAAACCTTAATGCAACTCATTGGATAGCACATAGAAGGTTGTTGCCATTTCTCGATGATGAGTTTTTTCATACTGGGTATGTTCATTCTTTTTGTGATAATGAGTTGACTGATAGGTGTAAAGAAATAGGTAGGTATATATTTGCGCCTGATGCAAAAGTTAAACACATTAATCCTATAGTTGATAAAACTGTTCCTTGGGATGATGATTACAAGTGGGCATATTCTCCTGCTAATTCTGCAAGGGATAATGCTCTGTACATCCAGAGAAAAAATAATAGAAATAGAATATCAGAAGATTTTAAATTGGGAATTGCTTTCCCTATTACAGATGAAAAAGTGCATACATCTTTTTTCATAAGTTACATTACAATGGAAAAACCAGAGGAATATACTTTACTTATCCCAAAGTGGCCGGGACAGATTGATGCGATTAGGGATAACCTTGTAGAACAGGCTTTAATTGAAGGCGTGACTCATATGATTATGATGGATACTGATCAGATTTATCCTGTTGATACAATTATAAAACTTTTGAAGAACAGGGATAAGGATGTGGTGGCCGTGCCTGTTCATAGAAGGTATCCGCCGTATGATCCAATAGTATTAAAACATAATCCAAAATCTGATAGGTATTGGCACATTCCTGATAAAGAGGTTTATAGTGGAGAGTTGATTGAGGCTGATGCAATAGGAACTGGTTGTATGATGTTCGATACCAGATGCTTTATGGATACTCCAAGACCGTGGTTTAAGATCGATGGGAAAAGAGATGGGACACACATTGGTGAAGATGTGTTCTTTTGCAGGAACATGAAAAAAGCCGGAAAGAGAATATGGGTGGATACTTCCATTGAAATTGGTCACATAGCACAGATGGAAGTGGCTAGACCATTGTATGAATTGTATAAGCGGTATAGAAAGTTCGGGTGGGTGAAGCCACCTGATTTAAATAAAAGGGAAAATCTTGAACCCGCATCACTGGGCATTGTCGAGGAGGCTGAGGTTGGTCAGGATAATGTAGAAGTTGTGAATGATTCATAATGAAAAGGAGAATATAAATTATGGGAAAAAAAATTGGAAAGGATTGTCAGGTATCTGTTGGTGCAAATAAAGTTGTCGGTATGGGAACATGGACGATGGATGGTATTACAGCCGATCAGATGGAAGCAACGGAATTCAATGATGATTGGAAAAGTTTTGAGTTTGGAGCGAAGGATGGTGGTACGGTAACATTTAGTGGTCTGTTTGATCCAGAAGATGCTACAGGGCAGGATCTGCTAATGAGGGCTAATATGGATAATACTGATATCACAAGCCTGAGACTGTACACAGATGACACAAGTTACTTTGAGCCGTGTCAGACAACTCAGTGGTGGTCAGGAACTTCAACTACCGGAGAGGCAACTGTCTATAGCTGGGTGAATATTACTTCGGTAAATATTGGCGCAGATAAAGCAGCATTGATGACTATTGATTTTACAGCCAAGGTGAGTGGTTTACTCGTACATGTGTAAACCCAAGAATTAATCAAAGGATTTAAAAGGAGGGCAATTCATTATGTCTGATGAAAAAGAAAATAATGAGATTGATGAAAATGAAGATGTTGAAATCATGAACGAAGCGGATATGCCGAAAGATAACGAGTTTGATTTTGATGAACTCAACCCTGGAATGTGGTTCGATTATGGGGAGTCTGGTATGCGTGTTTGTCTCAGGACATGTCCTATAGAGGAAATCAGGGAGGTTGAAAAAGTAACCACCAAGAAGAAGCGTATTTTCAAAGGTGAGCATATGCACATAATCGAAACGGTTGATGAAGACCAACAGTCTGTTTTGATTTGGGATTATACTATTATCGATTGGGAAAAGTGTTTGGATAAGAGCAGAAAAGATATTCCATGCACACGACAATTCAAAGTTCAAATGATGAATAAGTCGATCAAGTTTGCGGCTTTCTATGCTCAGAGTATGAAAGAATTGAATAAGAGACTTATGGGTGGGGACGACGAAGAAATAAAAAACTTGTAGAGTTCGCAGAGTGGTGTGTGCAACCAGAGACCAACTGCGAACAGTGCAGGAAATATTACGAGAAAATAAAAAAGGATAAACCGGATTGTTCTCTCTGTATTCCAAAAGTGCTTCCACAGAATGAGGAGGCGGCAAGAATATTCCCCTATATTATGGGGCAGTTTAAAACAACTGGTATGGGGGATATTCTAGGGTTGGATTTGGTAGCGGTAAAGATTTTCATGGATTGGCTCAAGGTTGATAAGGGAAAGCAGATGAAATGTTTTAATTTGTGCAACAGGGCTTTTATGGAAATAAAACATTACTTGATTTCTAAGGGATAATTTTAATGGCGGCAAAGCTAGGAACTGTATTTGTAGAAATAGACATCGACGGTAAGAAGTACAAAACTGCGTTGAAGCAGGCTGAGGACCAGACTAAAAAATCAGCTTCTAAAATGCAGAAGTCTTTTATGGATGTCCGCCGTGTTGGTACTCAGGCTGCAAAGGCAGTTGGTGCAACCTTTGTGCTTGCTGCAGGGGTTGCCGTCGCCGCTTCCATTCGTATTGGTGCTTCATTTGAAAAGAGTATGGCACAGGTTCGTGGTGTCATGCGAGCTACTGAAAAAGAATTTCAAATGTTAACCAATGTTGCAAAAGAGATGGGAAGGACTACAGAATTTACAGCTTCACAAGCAGCAAAGGCTTTGGGCTTCTTGGGTATGGCAGGGTTTAGAGCAAAACAGGCTATTGTAGCACTTCCGGGAGTTTTAGATTTAGCAACAGCGGGGGTTTTAGATTTAGGAACTGCTGCTGATATTGCTTCTAATATATTAAGTGCTTTTCAACTTCCTGTTAAAGAATTGGGAAGGGTGAATGATGTTCTTGTTGCTACTGCCACAAGAGCAAATACAAGCGTGTTACAGATGGGAGAGGCATTTAAATTTGCAGCACCAACGGCTAAAGCTCTTGGATTTAGTATTGAAGAAACTGCAGCTTTTATTGGTCTTTTGGGTAATGCCGGTGTACAAGGAAGTTTGGCTGGTACTAACTTAGCATTTATTATGGGCAAAGCAGCAAAGAGTGGTAAAGGACTTGTCGAGACTTTAAAGGAACTTGTAGATTCAGAAGCCCCAGAAGTGATGAAACTATTTGGAGATAGATCAAGTAAGGCTGCGTTGATATTAAGAAAACAGTTATCTACATATGAAAATTTTGTAAGAATACTAAAAAATGCAAAAGGTGAAGCAAAAGAATTAGCCGATATTATGAGAGATACTTTGCAGGGATCTTTTGATGAACTCAAGTCTACTCTTGAAGGCAAAGCTATTGATTTCATGGATAGGTATGGGAAAGAGGTTCGATTTGTTGTGGACTGGTTAATATTACTGGTTAGACAACTTAATTTTGCAACTGAAGCATTAGGAGAAAATGATACTGCTGTTGTTAGTATTACAAAAGTGAGTAACGATTTTGTTGATTCATTAAAAAATATTTCTAAGTTTTTTGGAATGTTATTGAAAGGTATTTTAGGGGTAAAGCTGGCGTTTAAAACTCTTACATTTGTTGTAGTGGAATTTGTGAGGGAAGTATTTGGTTTATTAAAATTTATATTGATGCCACTTGATTCTATTCTTAATCGGTTGGTTCAATTAGGAAAGATAGATTCAAATCCATTGGAAGGAATACAGAAAGCTTTAGAAGGTACTTCTGCTGAACTTACTATTTCTATGAATGAGACTGCGGAGGAAATTATTAACATAAATAAAGCTTTGATTGAAACAGGAATACTTATTGATGGTTTGAATCAAAAAGAGTTTGGTGTAATACGTTCTAGGGATACAGGTGCTGGAGGTGCCGGAGTGGATACTTCTATTTTGGGTGGAGGTGCTCCTTCGATACCGGGACTTGGAGAAACAGATCCAAAGAAAATAGCAGAAAAAGAAAAAGAACGGAGCAAGGAATCGGACGCATGGGTGAAATTTAATATTGAAACGGTGCAGCGAACGAAGATGAAAGTCCCAAAATTATTTGAGCCGGAAGCGTCGACAATAGATTTGTTTAAAGGGAAAACGGACTTCAAACTTGATCAGGGCATTTTATCCCTATTGCTAGGGGCTGGATTAAATAAGGGGAAATTAGAATTTCCTGAACAACAAGTGACCGACATTATTAAGAAGGGGCCGGAGCCGGAACAGAAAAAGAAGAAGGATGGTGGAGCGGGAGATTTCCTTTCCAAGTTTGGGGGAATATTTGAAAAGCTTGGTGAGATAATGGGACTTAGTGCTGGGAAAGTATTGGGGAAAGAAACTGGTGAGGCACTGAAGAAGGGTGGAGCAGCTGGGAAATTTGAAGGTTTGCTACAAGGAGCTCAGGTTCTACAGGGGGCATTTCAGGGTGGAGTCCAAGGGGGAGGAGCAGGAGTCGTTTCAGGTGGTATTAGTGGTGCTATGAGTGGTGTGGGTCTCGCAAGCGGTTTAGGAGTTGAAAGTCCATTGGGTCTTGCGGCTGCTGGTGGAGCCGGATTGGCTATTGGAGCAGGGGTTGCTGCTTTTGGAGCCAAGAAAGCAAAGGATGACCGGAAGAAGGAACAGGAGAAACAGGAAAAAGAATTCGCAAAAAATCTTTCCCTACAACTTCAAAAGGTTCAGGCGGAGGGATTCTTCTCTCCATTCGGTACTGACCTTGATCCGAAGTTCGCTAAGAAATTTGCTACTATTATTAAGGATTGGATGAACAGGGTAAAGAAACTTGGTCAACAGATCACCTCTACCATAACAGGGGCGATACAGGCAGGACTTAATGCCAGTACCACTACTCAGGCATTGGAACAATTCAGGGACAAGTTTGGAGCTGGGTTTACAAGTATTGTGGTTGGGCAGATGGCTGACATGATGGACACCCTGATGAAGAGGATGTTGGCCCCTGCGTTTCAAGTTATTAATGATATTGCTATGGCTATAGAGCTGAGGTTTGTCGAAGCAACAGAGGCAACCCGTGATGCCATAGGAGATATTTATAAAGATTTGTTTAAGTTTGTTGGGAAAATGCTAGATAATTTATTTAAGAAAATAAGCAGTATTAAATTAATTGGTCCGGCACTTGAACAGGGAATCCTTGGGGCATTGCTGTTTGCACTTCCCGGACTTGTGGGGGCTTTAACTCCACTGTTTGCGGCTATAGGTAAAGCATCAGAGAAAATGTTTGAACCGATGTTTGAAACCATGTTTAAAGTCACACAGATGTTTGAAAAGTTATTCAATTTACAAGCTGATTGGATAAAGCAAATGACAAGAGCAGGTATTACTCTTACAGATGATATGACTGCTAACATGGTTGAGAGTGTTAAGGATATGTGGTCTGACATGACTGGGATAGTTTCTAATGCACTTGAGGAAGGGTTTAAAAGTTATTCCGTAAGCGGTGGATGGGAGAACTTCCAGCGATCACTTAAGGAAGGGATCTTTGATATGGTGGTGAAGGGCACTGCCGAAGCCCTCTCTAAAGGTATTATATTTCTTGGTGCCATTGGTCCATTTCTTAAGGATCTTGGCAATCTGTTCGTTAAGGCAATATTCGGAGGGAAGTTTGATCAGGCGGAGTTTTCACGTATTTTAACTGGTATTGCAACAGAATTGCCACAGATGCTTGAAGATAATAAGAAAGTGTTTGAAGGCATAGCAGATTCAATCGGAGATTTTGGAGAAATTTTATTTGGTACTGGTACTACTGGAGGGTTGACCGCAGCCGATGTAACGCCGGGTGCAAAACCAAAAGGACAAGAGGAAGAAGTGCCGACTGGGTTTCTCCAAAACTTTCGGTTGTTAAATAAAATGATAAGTTTCTTTATGGATCTGGGTGAAATACTTGGTAGTAGAGAAACTTTTTTTGATTTAGATACTACTCCTATTCTTGATGCCCTTATTAATCATATGAAGACTTTTATTGAGAAAGTTTTAAATTTTCCATTTCAACTCAGGACATTCTTTAAAAAAATAAAAGATATAATAGGAACAAAGTTAGGTTTACCAGAGGATTTTAAATTTGGTGATGAAATACGACGCATCTGGGAGGAAATAAAAACAGGTGTAAGAGAAGCCTTAACTAAAAATAGGAGAGATTTAAGAAAAGAATGGAAAGATTTTGTAGATAGTCTAAAAGGAGAAACTCCTCTTGAAAAAATACAGGAAATATGGGATGTGATAAATCTCGGGATTAAAACTTCGATAGATAAAGCAAAAGAATTGTGGTCGGACAGGTGGGATAATTTTCTTGGTGGCTTAACTGAATTGGGATCTGAAGTGGGTACTAAATTACAAGAAATTTGGGAAGCACTTAAATTTGGTTTTCGTTCTTCTATAGATAAAATAAAAGAGTTGTGGTCAGATAGATGGAATACTTTTCTTACTGGATTGGGAGATAAAGATTTAGGTTCAGGTGGATTTCTTGGTAATCTAATGAAGGGGATAATCGAGGGATTAAAGGGGATAGTATGGAAAATATTGGCATTCTGGTTTCCAAGATTCTTTGATGAGAATGGTCCAAAAAATGTTACCGATACAGGAACAGGTACATCTAGTAGACCATCTTCACAAGTTAATCCTAATATTCGAACTGTTCCTGATGCAACTCAATCAGGTGGTGGTCAGACCATAAATATGAATGTCACCTTTGTGGGGAGTGCTAATTCCCCGAGTGAAGCGAAGATGGCGGCAGAGCGATTGGGCTATTATTTTGAACAGCAGATAAGAACAATAACTCCGGCATAGGGATACAATGTAAATGGCTATATCGATTACATTTGGTGGTGTTACAATAACAGGGGCACAAACGTGGAGCCAGTCTCTTGAGAACAGGGTTGAGGCTGTTACTATCCCTCGTGCCGATGGGGAGTTAATAAACTCAAGCCCGAAGAGGAATGCCCGTATCGTCACAATTGCCGGTATTATTACTGCCGCAACAAATACCCTTGCCAGAACTGCTCTCAACACTCTTGAGGCTGCCATCGAGAATAACAGGCAGAACCTTACTCTTTTTGATGATAGGTATCTGAACGCCGTTAAAAGGAGCTTTCGTCCAAGTTACCCAATAGGGTTTCAGGCACGGGTTATCCCATACACACTTGATTTCTTTTGTGATGATCCTTATTTCTATTCCACATCTGATGACAGTTCAAGCAATGCTGTTTCTGTAGTTGCTGCTGGAGATACTATTACGGTTACAACAACTGCTGGAAATGCCCCCACTCCTCCAATTCTTACTTATACACCTTCTGGAGCATTAACAATTTGCAGAATCCAAAATTCAAACACAGCAGTAAATAAATATATTCAATGGTATCGACCTATCCCTACATTGGCATCTGGTAGTCTGCTTGTAATCAATATGAAAACTAAAACAGTAACGGTCTCTGGAGTGAATGGGTTGAGTGACACTCTAGGAGATTTTTGGGACTATGCTCCTGATGACGATAATCAATTATTGATAACTGTAGATGCAGCCGGAACGCTTGATACTGAGTGGACCGATAGGTGGTATTAAAAGGAGAGATAGAAAATGGCTGATGTTTTAAAGCATGTGTCAGTTGGTACTGAATATTCTCAGGCTGAGTTTGAAGCAGATGGAAGGCATACTATTCCGAATGGTGTCACCGATAATCTTGTGAGTATAACTGCATCAGATACCCTTGAAGATTCAGGAATCGCAAAAGCAAATGTGGCTCATAAGATAGTCGATACTTTAGCAGGCGGTGATTGGAATTGGGACGCGGGAGAGGGATTATATTATGGAGATGTTGACGTATCTGACATAGGAGTTCGTCCATATGTGGTTCAATGCTATTTCACAACAACATGGCTGAAGATGAACCCCAATAAAATAGATTTATCGGTTGATGCCGATACCGTAAGGATTTGGATGGCAGTAAATACAATATCACTTGAAGTAGCATGCGTTTAAAAGGAGAGAAGATGAAAAGATTAGTTTTAACTTTATTTTTTATTTTTATTTTTATTTATAAAGTAGACGCAGCACCACCAATGTACGGCAATTTTATTCTATCCAATGGTATTTCAAAAATAACATGTACCACTGTAAATAATGCAGGTAATATGGCATTAGTTTGTCAAGGCGATATTTCTGTTACGGCTAATTTGAATGCCGTCAATATATGTGACGAGAACAGAGCAAATTGTGCTGATATATCAAGTGGAATTTTAAAATCCTCTGGTAAACAAGTGAACCTCCTTACCAATTCAGGGTTCGAAGTTGCAAGTCAGAGTACCCTTGAGAATGTGGGGAGTCAAGTAACACTTACGGATGTAACAAGTGGCGTATGTGCATCTGCAAATACCCAAGGATTAGCTTTTGGAGAATTATGGAATTTTGATTCAGGTGATTTTAATGGAGAGACTTATGAGATAACAGCCATTACTCCAAATACTTCTTTTACTTTAAATGATACATCACTTACTGATTCAGGTAGTCCCGGAACAGGTTATGAAGTCACCCCTGGTTTTGTGGCGGCAAACGGCAATGCTTTTGATGGATGGGCGAAAAGTACTAATGGAGACTTTGTTTACAGGGAACATAATGGGAACAACACCAAAGACGGCTCTTTCTATTCTGCAAAATTTATAGCCAGTGGAGCAACAAGCAGGCTTGTATGGCAGATAACTAAGTACAATGATATTGTTTTAGCAAGTAAATTCTCCGGCAGAACATCCACTTCTGGATGTTGGGTAAAGACGGACGGAACAGCTTCGGCGGTAATCTTGCAGGCATATGATAACGATGAGACATCATATCAAACCTTAGATACTTGTACCACATCGTCTGATTGGCAATGGCTTGAAGGCTCCTATTCTTGGCCCTCTGATTCTTCCGGGGCTTTGCCCTTTGCGGTTCTAGTGGCGTCAGGAGAGACAGTCTACATCTCCCAACCAATGCTTGTCTTAGGTAGTTACATTGGAGAGGGTAATTATCAGCCGATAGTGAATGAATGGATATGGTTGGAGGCTCCATTTGAACTTACTTCTTATGGATCAAGTTCGGTTTCAGCAACTACCGCAGTAAACCTTGAAGCAGAGTCGAATGGAAAAATTCCAAAAGGGGCAATCGGTGGTATATTTGGATTCTATGCGACTTGTGCAACGGCTCAACAATATATAACTCTTGGCGGAAATTGGCCCGCTAATACGATGTATACTGCTGTTGCGACTAAGGCAGAAGCTAATGTATTTACTATTGCACTTGATTCAAATGGTGATACAGAGATTACACGAAATGACACATTTACAAGTATTAGAATTAAACCAATAGCAATTCAATTAAGATGATGGAGGGAGTAATGTATAAATATATTATAGCAATTTTATTATTGACAGCATTGATAGTAACAACAACCCACGCACAAACCATCACAGTCAATGGGGTTCGAGCAATAGATAACTCCTCTCAGTGGGTCTTTGTTACATGGGATAACGGTACAGAATGTAAGGCGACTGATGTTCAGCCGTGGAACAGTCCAAATGAAGGTGTAAAGTCAGGTCAGGATTTAATAGACCACTATGCCGACAACTCAACTGCTTTTTTTAGAGTACAGAGTATGGTATTTGCCGACAGTGCTACCCTTGATAATTGCACTGGCACACATCCTTACGGTGTTTCTGATTCCGCCCAAGATGCAAAAGCTAAAATGAATAGTTCTATTCTAAAAAATTTAACTCCACAGCAATCGTGGGACTACATCGATAACAATGTCACTGATCTTGCCTCTGCAAAGGTAGCGATGAAATGGATAGTTAGATATATGATTTCAATGAAGAAACAAATTAAAGAGCTTAATGAAGATTAATAGATAAATATTATGACAACTATTTGGGACGAACTCGATTTTTTTACAGCACGAGAACGATGGGGTGTTAGTAAATTAATTTCAGGATATCTTTTACTATCCCTCGATTTAATTCGAGCAGAGATAGATACACCAATTATTATTATTAAAGCCTATGCAACATCTGGTCACGCTACAAATAGTTTACATTATCATGGTCTCGCAGTTGATTTTTATTGTCCAAACATTTCACCAAGAGAAGCAACAAAGAGAATAATAAAATGACCAACATTACTCTTGATACTGATAGCATGTTTGATATTAAGGTCAAGAAATGGATTGATAAAAATTCCGGTCAAGTCGGTTATGGATTATCGGCACAAGATGCACATGAAAAATTTCCTGAACTTGTTGTTTACATAGATCAAGCAAACATCACACCCCAAATGATAACCGATACAAGCGGTGAAATATTATTGCAGGTTGACAATGAAATCGGCAAGGCTCCATTGGGTGTTAGCAGAAAAAAACAAATAGCTTTTATGTGGGATAGATTAAGCCGAGCAAAAGAATTATTGAGTGTTGCCAAAACCGCAATCATTGAAATTAAAGCCGACATTGTAAAAATAGGAATATAAATAAATATGAAAAGGAAAAATCATGACAGAGAAACTGGTTAATTTTTTAATGGAAGTAAAATTTCTTGAGAAGTTCGATTTTCAGGCAAAACAACTGGGAGTCACAAGATCAAAATTTCTCCGTGTTGCAATGGAGAAACTTATGGAGCAGTACGATCCAACTTTCAAAGGGAAAACAGAATTAAAAGTTAACACTCCAAAGGGTATTCAATTTGTATTTGAAGATATAAAGGCTCAAGGTTCAGCACTTCTCAACCTTGCCACAGGCAACCAAAACAGAATAGATGCACTGGAAACAGATAATGCAACGGCAAACAATAAACTAAGGAATATTGAAAACCGATTGATAGCACTTGAAGCTGACAACGTAACGGCATGGAGCGCAATACGTAATTTGTAGTTAAGAGTAACCACTTTAGAGAAGCAGTAGAAAATGCCTTTTCCGTATACATTCACATTCCCATTTGATGAAAGCGTCTTTGTTGACCGCTACGGAGACAGTATGCTCAAATATGGTAATGCAACACGGTTTTATGGCACTCGCACCACTTCACCAAGGGCTATACTCCCTGATACCCCATTTGAGTTCATAGTAAAGCTCTTGGACACGGACGACAATGTTACACAGATACTGACTGATGAGGTGGAAAGTGTTTCGTGGTCACTGGCTCGATATGGGGGACTTGCTGATTGCATTGTTAAGTGGCGAAAGGATTATGAGAATATCCAGCTTGTGCAGGCGGACTATAGGATAGAGGTATTTATGAATAGGCAGAAGTCTGCTCAGTTTGATAAGGTATATGCCGGGTTTATAGTTGATAATGGTCCTCTATTTAACAGCCCTGATAGTTTTGGATTAAGGTGTAGTGGCTTCAGCACTCAATTAAACAGGGTTGTGGTTGGGACGTATGAGCCATACAATATAACCACCACAGCGATTCATGATTCTATTGTTAATAATGGGGATGGGAATCCCCGTTCGATCCTCTACGATATATTTACAAAATATGTGGTCAACCAGACGGATATACAGTGGAATGATTTTCTTGTTGACAAGGCAACCTTCAAACCGAACCATATCGAATTTGCACAGAAAGCGGATCAGGTGATTTCATACCTCGCCCAGATAGCGGGGGATTTTGTATGGGGGGTGGATCAGAATAGAGATTTTTATTTTCTTGACCCTACTGCAAGGGATCTGACGAGGCATTATGTATACGGGAAAGATGTGACTCAGTTTAGTCCCCTGTATAGTTATGAGCAGATAAGGAATCGAATATTTATAAAGGATGGAAGGTTTTCAAGAACATTTGAGAGGGACACCGATCTTGCTCTTTCTGAATCACAACAAACAGAAGATGCCAATGTGAATGTGGGCACCACGACTTCATATAGATTAAAACAGACTTTGACTACCACAAAGAAAAGTATTTCAAGGGTAAAACTGATGGTGGGACCAGATACCCTTCAGACCTCAAATCAGGTCAATGCTTTGAGTGGTGTCGGGTTTGCTGATCTTCTTATTGATGGAAACATGGAGAGGAGTTCCGTATCGGCATGGACAGCAGTTGGTAATAAAACAGCATTAACAAAGACCACTGATTTTCATCTGGCTACCTTTGGTACAAGATCAATGCAGATTGATACCCTGCAGCCGGGAAGTGGGATGTATCAGAGTGTGGGATTAGCAAACGGGCAATATTCTTTGGGGTACTGGTTTCGAATGGATCGTGGTGATTTTAAAGTGCAAGTTGTACCCGTTACAGATGGTGTGGAGGGAACGGCATTTATTACTTCTGAACGTAGAACAGAAAGAACGGATGGACGTTATTTCGTCGAAGATTCTATTGGTTTTGAAGTTACCGACACACCAGATTCCGTTAGGATTTATTTTATATCGGATATTACATGGTTCTCAAAATTCTATATTGATGATGTATCACTATTATCTGAAACATCAGAATTAAAATTTACATTAATTGATAATAGTACAGGTAAACAAGTAGTGCCATCAAATGCTCCAAAATTTCTCATATCTGAACTACCAACTTCTGATGGTACTACATTGGAGTTTGATATTGATTTTCATTATTTTAATAAAGATAATTCAGCCACGACTTTTGCCATTTTGATTGAACGGACGGGACCGGGAAACGATACCTCATATTTTCAGTTAAGAAAGAATACATCTGGTGGATATGGAAATGGTTCTTTATTTTATGCCGAAGAGCCAAGCCCCCCCGGTGCTGCTACAGCATGGAATGATACCGGGGATGATCTATGGTTTGAGGTTTATTATAACCAGTCACAGGAACTATATAAGCTAAGAGAAGACCAAGGACATCACCCACCTGTGTATAGTGGACCATTATTGTTAGAGTGGACACGAGGGACTTTGGCAAGGGTTGATAGACCCCTGATGAGGGCTTCATTAGCGTTGAAAGGATTACGATCACCAGTTGAGAGTAATTTTATAGAAAGTGAATTTCCTGATTTTAGACTGAGGAAGGTAGTGTTCAGAGGACCGGGAAGTGGTACTCCTCCTCCTACTCAGACCACAAAAGATGATGCTGATTTCAAAGAGGTGGCAGTTGATTATTTCGTTGCCCAATCGTTTAAGCATATCCACGATCTTGAAATAACAAGTATTACTATCAGGGGTATTAAAAATGGTTCACCTACCGGCACAATATGGGTTGAAATTCAGGAATATGATTCAGGATCATTTCCGGGATCATTAGTTGTAAATGAATTGAGTGGAGTACTAACTACTACGGGAACATCAGATACAAAAGATGTGAGTGCTCAGGCTGGAGCAGCAACGGATATCGGATTCACTTTCACGAATAACCCGATAATAAAAGGCAACACAAAATACTGGTTGGTGGTGAAGGGCAGTTATGCCTTTAATGCTTCACATGGGTTTCAGGTTATTTATGATGATAGCGCAGACAATTACACGGACGGAAAGATGATTCAAAGTGTTGCCGGGACTGTTACTGATGTTGATTATGATTTATATTTTGCGATCAGGGGCCAGGATTTCTTTAATGAGTATGATATGCATAATGTGTCTTATCAATTGGATGATGTGGGGTTGAGTGCAAACTTGACCATTGGCGAGCCATTGCCAGATGCAGCAAGGATGCTTAAGCAGTTGATGAACAGGATACAGAATAACAATACTAATTTTGCGATATAGGGAAAGAGGATTATGGCAGCAACATATCCAACAGGAGTTAAAACTTGGGTCAGCTTGATCGATGGGACTGATTATCCAAAAGCAGCAGATATCAATACTCTCTATGAGGAAGTGACTGCTATTGAGACTGAGCTTGGAACTTCTCCTTCCGGTTCATCTTCTACGGTAAAAGCCCGATTCGATAATTTTGATACGATACTTGCCCTTTATATAGCAGGACCAGATGAAGTCCCTGTGATTGGCGATGCGGTGGCAGTAGCTAACACAAAATTATGGAGTAGTGATAAAATTAATGGGTATATCACTGATAGGATTGATGTCAATACTACCAATGATAATTTGTGGGCAGGTGATGGTGCAGGAGCTGGACTTGCTGCCGGTACAGATAATACCCTACTTGGTAATAACGCAGGAAACGCTGTTTCCTCTGGTACTGATAATACCTTGATCGGAAGTGAAGCAGGGCTTGTTCTGACTGGATCAGATTTTAATACAATGGTAGGGAGTGAAGCAGGAAAGGCAAATACAACTGCTGCCTCAAATGTATTGATAGGATACCAAGCAGGTCTCGCCATTATTACTGGTGGTGAGAATGTTGTAATTGGAGCACAGGCAGCAGACACCATGACCGCTGGTGTACAGAATGTAATAATAGGGAGAAGCGCAGCGGATAAAGCCAGTACTTCTTTTAATCATAATGTTGTGATTGGATACCAAGCGGCATTCTCGGATACTTTTGGAGATGATAGTGTTTTTATTGGTCATCAGGCAGGATACACCAACGCGGGGGAAAGCTCAAACGTTTTTATTGGATACCAAGCAGGATATTTAAATAATGACAGTTCAAACGTTTTTATTGGATACCAAGCAGGGTATAATGAAACTGGTCAAGGCAGACTATATATCATGAATGGAAATGAGGATGAAACCGATGCACTGATATATGGCGAATTCCAGAACGCTTTATTGAGATTCAATGGAGAAGTTTGGTTAAAAGAATTAAGTAGTAATCCGACTCCTGATGAGGGGTATGGAATTGTTTGGATGGATAATGGTGGTGGTTCTGGTGCTGATGGGGATTTGATGTATACAGCACAGGCTGGCGGGGTAACAAAAACTTATATTATACAGGTATTTTAATTATGTCATTTACTGATTGTTGGAAAAATAACTGGACATGCCCAAAGAAGTGGAAGGATCTACCCGACATAGATACTATGTTGGTTAATGGAGATGCAATTAAAATTACCACATCAGATGTTCAACAAAAAGTAAAACAACAGTTTGGGAATAATGTTGAATTTTCAAAGTTTGGGAAATGCAGGATTTTATTGCCTTCTTATGCTTTAAGGAAATTTATTGAACTCAGTAAACTCGACAAAAATGTTTATAGTTCATCTACTGGATATATCTGTGGTGATTTTTCACTTGGATTTTACTCTGAAATAAATCTTTCCCCATATTGGGAAACAGTGGTTGGTATGGTCACAGTTCCGGGACATAGACTTAATATAGCATGGTGTAGTGATTGGCAAGATATGTTTTTTATAGAACCACAGAATGATAAAATGTATGCTCCGGATAAAGAGGTGACACAAATACAATTTTAAAATTTAACTAGGGAGGGCAAAATACTATGAGTGAAGAACCGACGAAGGAAGAAGTTGAGAACAGAATTAATTTATTTAAAATCGAAGTGTACGATCTGATCGAACGTAAGGATGCTTTGACCATAGCCATTAATGATTTAAACCAAGTTATTAAAGGCAAAGGTCTGGAGATAAGAAAATTGCAACAGTCCATAGCATCAAGGTTTGCTGACGGTATTAAGATACCAATAAAAAAAGACACTGCTGATAATAAGGAATAAAGATTGTCATATTATCTTCTTTCTCATTTACAAGGAGATTTACAGGAAGCAAGAAACGCTATAAAGAGATCAGAAAAAGAATTAGATATATTATTGCAAAAAGCAGGCATTCAAAAAATGACCATTTGGGATCGATTAAGATATTTTAACGAGGATGAGAATTGGGTCAATCCTGATAAGATGCAGGGATATGCTTTGCTTTTACTTGATGCGATCCGGCATGAAGTTGATAGCCCCTTCATTATTCTTTGTGGTCAAGAGGAGAGGAAAAAAGGAGGAGAACATCCGAAGGGTCATGCGATAGATGGTTACTGTCCAGAGCTTGAACCGATAGAGATGTACTTGAGGATAGAGCAGTCATTTAGATTCTTACGAATATCCGAACTCGTTGGGTTTGGAATTTATCCACTGTTGAAACCGACATGTGGTTGGCATATAGATTTTAGAGGAATTCGTGCCCGTTGGGGGGCCATCGATACTATCAGGAATAAGAATGGTAGATTGATACGACACGAATACGGATCGATTGAACAAGCTGTGGAGATGATAAGATAATGGATTGCAAAGATTGTAATGCTCATTTAGCAGTTATCGGTAAACAGAAAACTCTCTGCCACGATGTAGAGAAGCTTGAAACAGAAACGAAAAGTGATGTAAATCTTATTTTTGAAGCCATTGAAAACAAAACAAAAGATAAGGTGAGCATGACAGCTTTAAAAGTTATTATTGGTATTGTGCTTGTTCCTCTTACCGCTATGAGCAGTATAATCGGAACTCAGTATGTGGAAGGTAAGGAAACTAATTCATTAGCCCATTCTCTTATTACGGAAATTAAAATTGCTCAAGTACAATTACAGAATACAAATAAAATAATGGAACAACATCTTAAGGATTCCACTAATGTATTTAAAGAGATAAGAGAGAATATGCAACGGCTAGAAAATAAAATTGATGGAACATACAAACTAAAACAAATGGAGGACTGACATTATGAAAAAATTACAAGAATTTTTACAAGGGAAAAAGACTTACATTATCGCCGGAGTCGGAGCAATTATTTATTTTTTGAGAGCAGCAGGGATTGCCGATATCCCACCGGAAACCGAGGAGAATATTTTCAGGATCCTTGCATTTCTGGGATTGGGAACGGTTTCAGCCAAAATGAATAGGAATAATGGTTAAATTCTTAATTCTATCGCTCAAAATGGCTCTCCAATCAATTATTTTATCAAAAAGGTTATATCCTATCACTTTAAAATTATAAGCCGTTAGAACTAAAATATGAGGGTTTTTCATGGGTACAATATCGAGTCTTGGAAATATCACTAAATTGATTTTGGAATTAAAAAAGGTTTGGGATAATATTGTCTCCAAGACTATCAAAAGGAATGATGAAAAAAAGAGGAAGGGAGTGCTTGAAGGTGAAAAAGATCCTACTGATATTAGCCGTGATATTCTTAAATAATAATTGTGGATGGAATAAACCTTTAATCTTAAATGGAGATATCAGGGTCAAGAGAGTTGTTGTAACAGGCGAGTGCAAAACGGCTAATTGTTGTGAATCCGATAATTGTTCTTTTACTGAGAATGGATTCTGGATGAATGATAAAACATTTGGAGCTTATGTTGAAAAAATTCAAAGATGCAATAGAGAACTTTCTGATTAGAGATGAAATCGAAATGTGGAAATCCCTTCCTCTTTTTTGTTTCTTGATATATGTGATTATTAAATTGTTAATTTACTTGATAGTACCAGAGGGAGTAACGGGAGGTTATTGAAAATGAAACAACATTTCGTAGACAACGTTGGAACTTATGTGAAGACCATCATTGCAATATTTACCTTGTGTGGGATGACATTTGGTTTCTTTATTGGGATTGATGGTAGGTATGAGAAGGCTGTTGCAGCGGAAGAGTTCAAACAACAGATGACTGATGCTGTGAAATCACAAATGGACTATAATAAAAAACATGATCAACAACATAGGAAAGAATTATTACAGTCTAAGCTATGGGATCTTGAAATTGAGTACCCTGACATTGCTAAGATGCCTCCTATGGTTAAGAGACTGTATAATGAGATTGAAGCAAAGTTGGGAGAACTTCAGTGAGATTTAAAATGACAACTTTATTCATTATATTTGCTTTGGTTGGGTGTGCTAAGACTGTTGATTTTGAATTGATTAGCAACACTAAATTTCATGCCGATGCTAAGAGATGCGCACCCGATATTATCTTTACTTATAATGATAATAGCACAAAGGTAAAAAAAATTGAGATCCTGATGCGAGAAGTTCAGAATGGGAATGGGTGGTGGAATGCTGCGAGACAATTTTTAGGTTATGGGGCACAGGCCGGGATATCTGCTGCCGGTGCCCCCACTACGGTTAACAAGAGTTATAATTCGGGAGGGGAATAGTTTTAAGGTGCAAAAGCAATAAAGATAGTAACAATTATCAGCAAAGTTTCGATAAGGGTAGCTGGTAGACTAATAAGAGCAGCACCAGAATCGAAATAATACATAGAAGCAATGCTTGCCCATATACTAAAGATCGCAATATCTTTCCATAAGTTTTTCATAATTATTCTCCTGTAGTTAAATCGTATATCTTTGACTCTGGTAAAAATTCTTTCAATCGGACGCATATGCTTATCGCATCAGCTTTATTTTCATATCCTTCTGACACCATTATGATCCTGCCGTTCGAAGCAACAATATGGGTATAATAGTCACCATTACTACCTTTGAATATCTCAAATTTGAATTTTTGTTTTGGCATTGTTTCATCCCTCCTGTAATATAATATTTTTAGAAATCTTTTATTTTCATCCACCATTTTAGTTCCTCAAAATTATTTTGTTATTATAGCAAATCCCTTACCATATTTTAGTTTTTCGGTCATTAGAGAATCCCGGTTTTAAGACTTGTTTTTGAAAACTCGCTGTCAAGAACGACTTTGTCTTGCCGTACATAATCTCTGTCAGTCAATATCTGATGCCGTCCTACCCCGAGATGTGGTAATCTGATTAGTCTCAGAATACGAGCACCATCCTGAGTAATCCCACCAACCCTGTAGCCCTTTTCTTTTTTAAGCCGTGTAGTCATATCTTCCCCTCCCAAAAATATTCGCCTTCAATCTCCACTACGTCAACACTCTTGAAAGTGATCGTATGGCGTGAGAATTCTTTTGGCATTGTTGAGGCTGATTGCCAGCATATTCTCACATATCTGTTTCCAAGTATCCTTGCTATTCTAACACCCTTTATTAGCGGATAAGGCAATGAAATGGTTTTTGTTTCATCAGTGCCTTTATAGGTGATTTCGTACTTATAATCGTGGTCAGGAAAGGCCCAACTATTCCATAGCCTCCACTCCTCCTGAACCCACAGGGGCGTGTTGAGGGGATGGAGAAAGTCAGCAGTCCATTCTGATCTCCATTCATTTTTATTGTAGGTATAAACTTGTATGCACCTTTTAAAAATTGCTTTACCGGCTCTTCTTTCTTTATATTCATACCCCTCCGACACATCAATAGGAAACAGAATCTTCCCTGAAGGGATTTGTGATACTTGCTCTGTTGTGAGTTCTATTGAATTCATAACTTATATCTCACTTCAACCTTAATCTTGTTTTGTCTTCCCTGACCTCTTTTATTAAAAATGGAAACAGATAGAGAAAAATATTCTTTATGAAGATTAATCTGCTCCTTAAACCTGGCCATATCTTTATTGTCTTATCAGGCATTTTCATCCCTTCCATATTTTACTTTCTCCTATTAATTTATTCATGTTTTATCACCCTTCCAGTAGATGTTGTCATTGTATTATTAATCTCCCTGCTCTTCGTCCGAAGTGGAGAGCGTCTTTTTCACTCCATAGGAATACATCAACAGAGTACCCTGTTATACGTGGACCCATGAGATCCTCCACATCGAACTCCAAACATAGTGTCACAGTGTCCCCGAATGTAATTCCATAATCCTTTTTCAAGTCCCGGGACACTGCCACTATGCCACTTCTCACCTCATTATTGGACGCAGTAATGGTAGGGGTATCATCTGTATATTTTTCAAGTGGTGGGTAGGCAGTCACCTCAACCGGGACTATGTTTTCTTTCTGTTTATCCAGTTTAAATACCAGAGCTTCATTCTGGCAGATAAGGGTATATATAGCTAGTAATTCAATTTGTTCAATTACCTTTAATCTTTTATTTTCATTCAACAGATCCCCTATCCAACCTATAACAAAGGCTATTACCAAAAAATGAAGTATTACCGCTGTTCTAATCATTTCAGAGTTCTTCCTTGTTATTGTTTAATGCCACAGAACCAGAGCCCCAGTTCCCATTCTTTCGGATACAATGATCGTATCTTTTGCTATCTCCCTCTCCTCCTTATTAATGTATTCTCTTCTCCTTCAACTTTCACGGTTGCTATCCCTCTTCGTTTTTTAACCACAAATATTTTATCTGCTTTAAAATTAATTGTTTCACTGTGAGACACCATTATTATTTGTAATCCCAATTTTTTACTTACATCTTTAATCATCTCTCCTGCTTTTTCGTGCAAATCTGGAGAAAGATTTCTCATTGGTTCATCGAGTACCAATACAGGACTATTTCTATTTAATGACCAGAAGGCAACCCGTAATGCGAATGAAGCAACATCCATCGGACCACCACCACTTCCCTCTATTGGCTTATACTCTTCCCCTTCTTCCCTAAATAAAAGATCACATTCGGTCTGCCCCCTTCTTAGTTCAAACTTGACCACGAACTCCGGGGGATCGGGGAAGACAGCATTGAGTGCCAGCGTGACCAGACTCCCAAGATGGTACTCCAGTTCTTTCTGGGTCTGTTTGGCAACGTCCTGAAGGATAATTGTCGCCTTTGCTATATGCTCTTTTCGCTCCTTCAGCTGAACCAGTTTTTTGGTGCTCCTGTCCAGTGATGAGGTCACAAGGTCACGTTGAGCAATCTGAGTGGTCACTCTGTTCTGATAATAATCTATGTTCATAATGCTTTAAATTCCTTTTGAATTAAGAATTGTTGAATAAGAGCAATTCCTTTTTTATTAACAGCCTGTCTTATTAACACAGGCCACCTTTCTTTATTAAGTAAGCCACACTCCATTCCTTTTAAATTAAGCCACACAATCCTTTATGAAGAATAAGCCACATTCCTTTTTATTAAGAATCTTATTTTAAAAGAATCAAAAGGTTTTCCACCGTAACTTTTTTTAAAAAGTTACTAATCAATATTTAAATTTTGACAAGATAAAACAATTTACGAAGTAAATAACTTGTTAATTAATTTAACATATTGCAGATACTTTAAATGAGGAAGTAGCTATTTAACTATTTTGCAAACTTATTAAAAATCAAGTAGTTAGCTATGTTCTCACTATATCGATTAAAAATTACACCCAATAAAATCAATAGTTTCATATTTAATCGATATAGTAATCGATATAGTCACTATATCAATCAATATGGTTTAAACTTCAAAAAATTCTTTATTGTTTTCTTGTTGAGAAATGGCATCAATTTAGGACTCCTACCTGCATTATAACAATAACCGAAGCCGTACTCTCTTTCTCTTCTGTTAAAACCACCGTGACCAAGCTTCTTTAAAACACCCACATCACACAAAGCCTTTATGTATTTTTTAACTGTTATTTGTTTGCGTTTAATCACCTTTGACGCCACCCGATAGAATTCTTTATTCATAACGACCACAGCAAACCAGTGCTCGTCATTGTCTGGGCATTTACGGTCTCTCTGGTTGCGGTCTGACCTTATGTAAATCAGATTCAAAAGCAAAATAAGTTTCTCGTATGTTATGAAAATTTTAAACATCTCAGGCTCATCCGGAAACCAAGCAGACCACCAGTATTTAAAATCACCATAGAGTTTATCCTTATTCTCTTCTTTAAATTCTTCATGAACTTCCTTTATTGCTTTTTCAACAGCATTCAGGGTTTTTCTTTTACTAAGTTTTCTGGTCTCTTTGTTTTTTTGTTCCTGCTTTAGGAGTTGTCGGAGTTTTTCATTGCAATCGCAGGTTCTTGCATGATTAATTTTTAACTCTTTCCCACGTTCTAACTTTTGTTTATCCATAATAATCCTCTTTTACCATGTAAAGTCCTCTTGTAGCTGGAGGAATTTTCTTTCCGCAATCCTCTGTTTTTTGTCCCCCTTTTCCTGCAGGTCTTTTATCTTTTGTTTCCTCCCGCTCCGATCCACCACGTTATGCTCCTTCTTGAGCTGTTGTGTCAGAAGGTTCAGCTTGCCCTCATCCATAGCCGTATCCTCTTTTTCTTCATCAATTGAGACTCTTATCTTCTCAAGTTCTTTTAGTATTTGTATCTGAGACATATTTCTTCTTCCCCCTTTCCTTGTACTCTTCTTTTAATTTGTCCGCCAGTGCATTTGCTTTCTCCAGATGAGAAACCAGATTCTCTAACTGGTGGACTTTCTTGTAATTTAAAAATGGTTTGGAGAGTGACTCATATGATGGAAAAATTATCCCACACTCCACACACTTCCTTTTATTAAACCAGATATGTCCACGTTTCAGTTCTGATCTTACTACATGGGTTTCCCCTTCACACTTTGGACAGATCATTTTTTATTCTTCTTTTTTATTATTATCCGTACCATTAAATTGTCTAAATGTTGCATTAAGGGTTATTATAGAAGGTCTATTTCCAATATATCCATAAAATAATTGAAATTCAGGAAGTGATTCAATATCTATTTCTAAATTATCTGCCAACCCTTCAAAAATAAATCCACCTGATTCAATAGTAACTTTACAATCTTTTTTTATCATACCTTAACCCCTTCCATCACCTCGTCTATGATGGCCCTCTCTGGTTTTTTGATCGCCGGATCTTTCAACCGTTTCTGCAGGTTTATTACGAAGGATAATTTCTTTGGCTTATTCACAATTTTTCCAAGCTCCTTGGTATATAGATCCAGATTCTTGTTTACCTTTTTTTCCTCTTTATCTTTGGCTACATCAAATACTTCATTAAAGGGGACTATGGGTATAAATATCTGTTCCTCATCTCCAGTATTAGTATCTATAATCCATATAGAGGGTCTGTGCTCAGATTGTCCTATATTGGATCGCATCAGGGAGCCACAGTTGATCAGTTTCCTCCCCTGATAGTCACAGGTGAACGATTGGTGGTTATCCCCCGTTATGATGTAATCAAATTTTGTTTTCTTTAGTAGAGTTAGTGCCGTATCATACTCCTCCTGTCCCTGCCATACCTTCTTGTTTTTAATCACCATTCTATGAGTGACAAGAATGTGTTTATAATTACTTTTAGATTTATAGTCAGGAATTGGTTCTCCCCATGAGGAGCCATAGAGTATAAGGGTTCCAAATTCTGTAATACCATTATGTAATATATCAATAGCATTAGCATTTTTCATTACTCTTAAGTGAGTATCATCATGATTGGCAGAATGGAATTTTAGATCATGCTGTCCATAAATGGTAAAGATTTGCGGATCATTATAGAGGTGAAGAAGTCTGAGATATTCAGCCTTCAGGTATTCTGACACCTTCCAGTAGTCGAAGAAATCTCCGGGCTGTATCAGACAATCACATTTATAGTCCTGATAGGTTTGTAGAATAAACTCCATTTTGTTTCGTTGAACTTCAGGATAATTATCCAGTCGTTTTTCTGGTTGTTTATCTGTAAGGTGAAGATCTCCTGCAGTAAGTAGTCTCATTCCACCTCTCCTATCACCTTTGTCCATTTACAGACATAACAGGATATAAATCTTATTCTTCTACCTTTTGTCCAAAAAGGATGTAAAATCTCCCATTCCCCCTCTATATAAATTTCTCTACATAAAACTTTTAGTAAAACTAAATCCTTTATATATCTAAAACTTTTAAGAACTGTTTCTGCTTCCTCTTTGATTTTTATGACATGGAATCCCGCTTTATAATCTATAGGCATGGCTCTTATGGTTTTTTCTTTAGATACCCAACATGCCAAAGTCCAAACCCCCATAGGTTTAATTTTGTCCACATATAGACCCCAGTATTTACTATCTACTTTGTGGGCTATCTGATAGCACTCAGTTATCTTTTGGATACTTGGTCTGACCTTCTTAATCATATGAAGACACATAATTTTAATCCTTTTTATTTAAGGCATTGTGAAAAGTTATAACTATTACCTCTGCTACTAATACATGTGATATTACTTCTACTGCACTTTTGCACATAGCTATTTTTTCTTGTGGTGAATAATCAGTATGTTTTAAATGGGCTAGTATATCTTTTGCTCCACTACAGATTTTTTGTTCATCCATAATTTTTAGTCCTCTATATGGCAGTTATTCTTTTCTCGCCATTACCACTCTTTGTCGGCCTCTTCACATATCTTCTTGTTTGTTAGGGAATCCTCATCCCAGTTCTCAGCCACCCATTTTAAATAAGCAGATGGGATGACCTCCATATCCTGATCTTTGAATTTACCATATGGCTATATTTTCTCCTCTCAAGATTATAGGATCATTATTGATTTCTGTTTCAATAATCTTAGTCTCAGTACAACAAATAAGATCAAGCTCAATTTCATATTTTTCTTCTTCTGTTGGTTCATGATCTAATACAGCTACAGACATCCTGTCACAATCACTACAACTCTGAGATATTATTATCCATATTTTCATTTCACCTTGCCTCCACATAGTGGGCATATCTTGTTGGCTTTCAGTTTTGCCTTAAGTTTCTTTTCCAAGTCCACAACCGTTTTGGACTTATACTTAATATCATGTTTCAGTTGCTCGATCTGTTGATCATAGTCCATAAGGCTCTTTAGGATTTTTTCATCATCCTGAATTTTATCCATTAATATATTTAATTCTGTATAATGATCTTCAATCTCCAGCCATTCCTTTGCCTTTTTAATAGACTGTTCCAGTTCCCCAATCTGTTTATCTGCTTCCTGTATCTGGTTCAGATCGGATTCTATAGATTCCACACAATCAAAAAGTTTTTTCACCTCATCAACAGCTTCAATTTTTTTATCAAGATCCTTAAACTCCTCCAACTCTCTCTGATCATCGCTAACCTTCTGCTCGGTCTCTTTTATCTCGGATTTATTCCTGTTGGTTATACTCTTAATTTCACTTGTGACGTTATCAATGATCTGGAGTCCTATAATTTCATTCAGTCTTTTGGCGACCTCACCGGGGCTGGTGTTCTGGAGCAGGAAATGTCTTTCATGTTGGGTCTGGATATTGATAGAAGATAAATTTAGTTGCTTTGTCACATCATCTGGAACAGCCCCTCTGAGGGCTTCAAAAGAAACAGAGTATTTTCCAGCTTTATATCTGTATCCATTTTCTTTTGTGGATCGGTGACGTATAATCTCTCTATCCTCATCAATATCAATAATGAATTTTGCCCCCTCTTTCTCAGTACCCCAACGGATCATGGACTTGTTGGTTGGCCTGTTCTGGGCCACCCACTCCGCTCCACGGACAATGGTTGTTTTCCCACCATGACTCCTACCCTTGATGACATTCACTCCCTTGTGGAACTCAAGAGTGGTGTCTTTATGTGCCTGTATATTTACCAGATGAAATTTTTCTATTATCATATTTAAATACTCTTTATGATAAATGGTGGACGCACCCCAGCAGAAAATTCATGGGCTGCTTTAAGTGCTGCTGCTATTCTTTTTTCTGGATTCATTTTTATACTCTCAAGTGCATGAAATGATCCAAGTGCATAGGATTCTCCACATCCCACGGAATCATAGTTTTTAACTGATTGACCTATCTGGAAATCTTCATAAATGACATATAGGTTTCCACGATAACCAAAAAGGAAAGTTCCACCACTTATTTCATTATTATTTACTTCTGCATAACCTTTCTTTTTCAATACATCAATAACTGCTTGTATAAAAGCATTATTGAGATATTCTAAATCAGTTTCTTTTGCAAATCTATCTGGAGGTGTGAAATTCCAGCGTAGTATCTGTCCCATTCTGAACGATGAAGTAAAACCGAATAAAAATTCCTTATTTACAAAAACTTTTTCATCCAATCTTACTTTTAAATTATAACCTTCAACTCCTGCCGAATCACCTCCCATATAAACCTTATTATTTTCTACCCATCCAACGATACAGGTCATATTTTCTTTTTCCTTTCTTCTTTTAATATTCCCATCATGAAACAATGGCTTTCCAGTTGGCTTTCCTCCCTGCATGGAGTACATTTATAAATTTCTACTAAACCTTTAAATTTCAGTTCCAACTGGTCGCCATGCCATATACAATAGTGTTGATACAGAAAAACACACCCATGACATTCCATCCCGTCAGGTATTACCACATTTTTTATTATCATTTTACTTTACCAATCTATCAATAATTAATAAACAAATAGCCATTCCTATCATACCAAAAAAGACATTAAATGCTATATGAGAGTTAGATAGAAATTGTAGTATGAAGTATCCAAGAAGTGCCCCACATAAAGCAGCGACGAACGACTCCCATGATATATTTGCCAAAAGTTTATTTTTCATTTTTTTCTTTCCTTCTTGGTAGGTATCTTTCGTCTAATAATTTTGCGTACCTTGCAATGTGCAGGGCATCAGCCATGCCATCACAATTTTTATAGTGTAAATCTATTTTGGGAAATAATCTCCTTGCCATGTTCAGGCTTCTCGCCTTTGTCTCCCCAGTACCGGAGTCCAACATTGTTTTCTGCCACATTCTCGGCATCACCATCTCATAAGGAATTTCAAGAATGGATAATGCCATCATCCACCCACCATAATTTTGCCCAAAAGCAAATGAGGATTTACTGCTTGCTCCATAAAAGGCGTTTACTTTTTCAATACAGGCAAGAACTATTTCACCATATTCTGAGACAATTTCTTTTATCAATTTAGCAGAATTTGGAATGTCTTTTGGATATTTCCATGCCATAGCAAACTGTTTCCCGACTATGGCGATACCTCCCATCTTTCCCGGATCTATTCCCATGTAGAGTTGTCTGTTCATTGTTTTTTTATCTCTAAATTAAATACCTGTAAGAATGCTTCCAATGATTTATGCCTCATCTGCCCTCAATCTTATTATTTACAATTTTTAAAAAAGCCATTGTTTGTATCCATTGTTTATAGTGTTTAGTCTGTACTGCTGTTTGATATTCAAGGATGACTATCACCAGAAAGGAAAAGAAGGCAGTATAGTTTCCGGTCTCACCGTGGATGCATAGTATCAGAAAACCATAACCGAATATTTTGAAAAGTAGGAGAAGTGATTTCATTCTTTATTCTTAAAACTATTTGAGGAGCTTATAAGTTTAGGAACTAAAATCCCTTTTAAAATAGAGATAATAATAAAAAGCCAGACACAATCCCAAAATGGTTTCCTCTGTGATTTGTTTTGCAGTTTGCTCCTTGTCTGATTCAACGGCAAGAAGCTCGTGAAGTTTACCACCCATAATTTTGCCCTCCTAAGTTTAAGTTATTAATTTAATTTTTATACCTCTATTATACTATACTTTCTCTCTGCCATGAAAAAATATTTTTAAAAGGAGGGTAGGAGAAGGAACAGGGACCATGAGCCTGCTGTCGATACCTCTATCGACAATCCTACCCTCCTTAGTTTTTTTGTCATTGTAGATCGAAAAATGTTTCCCAGTTGTCCCATGTTTTCCTCTGCAGGAAACTGTTCAGTCTGTACTTCTCAAATGTGTCGGAGAAATCTTTTTTTGTCAAACGATCTAATCCAATAGGAAAACTATTTGTTCCCTCTAATGGTAAACGAACTAAAGGAAAATTCCTGTTGAATATTTTCTGCCCTTCCTTTGACTCAATTCTTTGTTGTGTCATAGTTGTATTTTTCAACTGATTATTTAAATATTTGATTGCTGTCTTTTCCCCCACTCTTTCAATGCCTTTTATATTGTCAGAACTACATCCTGCATAAGCTTTAATAACTGCCCACCTGTGAGGTCCTATTCCATATTCCTGTTCAAAATCTTTTTTTGTGTATAATGACTTTTTCTTTACATCAAATATAGATGATTCATAGGGAAGTAGTTGATAAAGGTCTTGATCACTTGAAACTATAATTTTATTTTTATCATAAGAT
>Ga0098039_1000058_pt1 | contig 62856 bp, 102 predicted proteins | sample 6_EtaG_FD_75047 | JGI IMG/M metagenome (GOLD analysis project Ga0098039, IMG submission 75047) | Marine viral communities from the Subarctic Pacific Ocean - 6_ETSP_OMZ_AT15160 metaG | ecosystem: Environmental > Aquatic > Marine > Oceanic | place: Pacific Ocean | collected 2015-01-08 | reverse complement strand
CGGGGTTTCGACTGGAGAGATCTCCCCGCTTGACGCCAGAACTTCGCTCGGAGGTTTTTGACGGATTCGACCTGGCGGTGCCGGGCTGGATCTCGGTGTTACTGGAGTGGCGACGTCGTCCATGAGGTCAGTTGTGACGTCTGCCACCTCGTCAGCCTTGCTGCCGAGAGAAGATGACTTTCGTCGAATCCAATCAGCGGCGCCGCGCAACATCCCCTTGAGCCTCCCCCAAGTCCCGCGTGCCAACGACGCTATTATTTCAGCCTGCCACTCAGCGTGTCTTATGGCGCCGCTGCCACCCGGAAGCATCCGAACAACCCCGGGAATTTTTCCAAGTTTGTTGACCTTGCTGAGCGCTCCGAGCACAGGAATGACGGCAAGCAAGGCGAGGAAGAGATGCCCAGCTGTCCACCAGCTTGGGTCCTCCTCATAGTCGTCCATCGATTCCGCGAGATCATTCCACGAGGTGGCGCCTGACGTGTCAATAATCTCAATGGCCTCCTCAAGCCCCAGCGCCTGTTCCTCCATGATACCCAGCGGATCGTAATCGTGAGATCCCTCCAGGGCCTCCTGATCCATCTGATGGAGCTTTTGCTCCAACCAGTTTAAGTTGGCGGATTCTTGTTCCACGAGTAAAGCCGTTCTAATTAAACGTCTCGTCTCACTTGTTGAATTGCGCATATGTAACCCTCATAAGGATATATATCTTCCACCCTGAGTGTTTTACGCACAAAACAAACCTCAAGAATCATGAGGAGTCCTTTCTGGTTAGTCCCCTCCATAGGTTTTATAGAGATCAATCTCTTCTTCGTATTCTTCCTCTTGACCCGCGATCGCCTTGTCAATTGGACGAGCTGAGATCTCATCAGTGTGGTCGTGCTTCCTTTGCATGAGATTATGAACACGGATCACCTGATGTTTGGTTATTTCATATCCCACAATATCATCGACCTTCCATCCCAATGCACACATAAATTCAGGAGGTAGCTCCACATAAGCCTCTCCATCTTTTTCTTGGAGTTGAGTTAAAAATATTTTGCTCATGATTTCACCTATTGATTCTATTTATCATCGCTAGGTTGTTTATTGATAATTTTTTCACAGACCATCGTCAGCTCGTTCTTGTGATACCACACCGTGCTTTTTAGCTGTTCCTCTCCAGGGAGAAGAACTAGCACACTTGTGGGAGTTCTATAGTCTCTATAACCTGATTGACAAACGGAAGGATGGTGAACCTCAACAATGATACCAAAAGCGTCTATCTCTGTATTCTGTCTTGTTCTCACCAGATCTCCTATCTCCACCGCTTCACCCTTTCAAGAATGATACCTTTCGTAAACCCGCCTCGCTGTTCTTCTTTGTCTTCAGCTTTGTTCATCACATCACGGTGATGAATACCGTGCACTTCAAAAATCGCGTGAAGAACTTCCCGCATGTCTGCCGCTTCTTCAACGCAAGGATTCTCGACGAATTCGTCCAGCTCTTCTCGCATCTTCTCGTATAGCCGCTGTTTAAGCTCTTCGCCGGTAGCGACGTGATAATCGCACGACCCACCGCTTTCTTCGATTATCTGCGGGATACGATCCCTAACCAGCTTCACAGAATTCACTCCATGCCGACCACATTTCTGGATCTGCGTAGGTGATACCGCTCGGTGTCATCACAATGATCTCGTAAGCTCCACTAATCAAGTTGCTATTTATCTTTGTGATTATGCCCACCCTAAGCTCTCGCTTTTTATGATGCGGATAGATTCGCAATTCTCTCACCAGGTCTCCTGCCTTCACCGATCAATGTCCTCTCTTTCCGGATAACAACAGTCACCAAACTTATTTTCACTTCCGCAAAAACAGTTCTGATTCATGATCCACGAAAACACAATGGGATGCGAATGCCAGCCAACCATGTATCCGCAGAAGATTAAAAGAAAGCCTAGCAACCATTCCACAGATATCACTAACCCTTAGCACGATCTTCATCAATCCAATACTCAGGATCATTCATTCTATCAACTCGCCGCTGGGCAGTCTTCTTTAGAATTGAGACCCCGTAACACACGGGCTCATCTGTCTTACAGTACTTCTGTATTAAAAAAATTCCCCAGCCATCCTTCGTCTTTCTAACTTCCCACTTCATCTTACTTGCACTTCTTGAGAGTGATCTTCACTGTTTGAGCCGCTTCAATCGCGTAGCCGCCGTGTTGGTAGTAGAACTTGCGGGTCGTCTCGTCAGTCCCAGCAGAGGTAACGTTGGGAGTGCGCGTAATCTGCGCCTCCACAATCTTCTTCATGTTCTCAGTCACTCCAACCTCATGCATCTCCTTTGCAAATCTCAACATCAGGTCTTCGTACTTTTCTTTATGCATCGGGATTCACGTCAGTTCCCCGCACCTAATCTCTGTCACTCCATTGGCATATGTAAAGTAAAACATATCTCCCTCCTCAATCTCACAGGGAAAGATCTCAACTGGGAGTGCTGTCATGATAATCTCATAATCACTGTTGATGATCTCTACCGTCGCAATGTCTCCCTCTATGTAATCAACTGATCCTAGCAGAAGGATCCCAAGCAAAAAATTATATTTCATAAGATCATCTCCAGTCGGCTCGTGAGAACCCATCCGATGCCACCGTTATTCCACATCACCTCTGCAATGGACTCATCACCTCCACTAGATGTCGTCTTATAAACGTCAAATTTTAAAACGGTGCCGACCTGTCTTGAATCATTCACACCTACATCAGAAATCTTAACTAGTTCTCCGACTTTCACTCTCTCTCTCTTCTTCAAGCATCACCTCCTCATCTAAACAATAGGAGCAAATAACTCCCTCATCCTTAACCTCTTCGTAGCCCTCATAGTCAAAAAAAGGCTGGTGACACCTATCGCAGATGATCATCTTTCTATAATTGCAGCTTGCGTCATGTCATTTGAAAAGCAATCGATCCCGTGAAACTCTCCATAGAGAAACTCATCTTCTCGTTCAAGAGTAACAAAAACAACTGATCTTCCAACCATAACTGAAAATGCATAATCTCTAACGTCATCATTAAGATCTACTGCTTCAATATTTAACCCAGGTCTATCTGGAACATGCTCAACACACTCAAAATATCCCACAACATCATTATCAGGTGTAGAGACATCATAGAACATGGGTGAACATGATGCAAGAACAAAAGAAAGATATGTAAAAATTAACTTCATTTCTATCTCTTGCATATATTATACATCAATACGAAGAGATTTACAAAAAAGATAATCTTTTTACTCGGGTGGCGCTGGCCTTTCCTGAGTCTCTTCCTCGCTGTAAAAAGCTAGTGAAACGCAACCAGCTTCCAGCTGAGCTTCGTTACACACCAGGGGTATATCTTTGTACCATTTGCTTGCCCTTGGTGTCAAATGATGAAGTGCCATCTTGTAGATGCTTTGATCACCCTCATCTAATGCGGACATGTCTGATGGTGAGTAGCCCGCGGCGAGCTGATCCTGTAAGTAAGCTGTGAGATCTGATCTCACTGTTCCTTCGTTGTTGGGGGCGAGGTCAACACTTACGTTGACACCTGGATCTATTGGATCATTCTCACCCATCTCTGCTGGCTGTGCCTGATTGAATGTAAATGTCACTCTATACTCATCTGAGACATCAGCACGAATAGGCTCGCCACCCCAGACACTCATAGCGTACGAAGCACTCTCATTTATCTTTGCTATAACATTATCTCTAAACATGTCGACAACTGCAGCGAGAACGAGTTCAGCAGCTGAGCTGTGTGTCTGCTGCCCACCTGCTCCTGCCGGAGGGTGCTGGCTATTCCATTCACCAAACCTGGCGCCGGAGCCAGCAGAAGCTATTTCAGATTCTAAAAGCAGATCTCTGAGCCTCGGTGCTCTCCCTAGCTCCTCTCTGATTATTCTTCTTAGCCGGCTATGTGTTATTCTCATGTTGTTTTATCCATATAATATAGATCTCAGTTATACAGCTACAACCTCTGGTGGTGCTGTCGTGGCGCTTATCACTCTTAGGCTAGCCATATCCTGATTTGTGGTCACATCATACCCCTCGAGTCCTTGACCAAAAGCCTTGGCCATAGAATTATCCGCATACACATCAACGAGATACTGTGTTGCCCAAGCTGGCGAGTATTTGTCCGCATTCCTGTTCCAGTTGTTAGTCATCGCCCTTGTTTGTCGAGCCGGACCTCGAAAACCGCTAGTGACGGTCGGCTTCCCGGAGGTGAAGTATTCACCTTTTTGCGCTGCCTCCTTGACAAGAGCAGCAAGAATCTTTAGATAATCAAGTGTCTTAGAATCTAGAGTCATATCCACCCCGCGTGATACATCAATGTAATCTGACCAGTCCTGTCCCTCTAGCACCTGCTCAGCTAGGCGAACCCTCCTGGGTTCTACACTATTCACTCTAACATGATAGTGGGGACCTGAAGCTCCGCCCGGGGCACCCACGTAATCTGACGTTATGGTGGGTGGGGGATTTCCCTCGCCCGAGATCTGAGTCTCATCAAGAGCGAAGATATCGACGCCGGTCAGCATAGAGCGCTTTATTATCTCTAATATTCCGGGATGCCCGCCTGAACCATATGACTTGAGATCGATGGCCGCTTTTGCTCGATGGCCGGTCGCTGGCCTTGATGCCCAATAGTTTTCAAGCCATGCCTGGGGTGACATGCCATCAATGCTGCCATGGCCGGGGGTGGCGCCGAAGGTTGGCGGTCGTTCCATGGGGATCCCCCGGGTGCTTGGTCCCAGATCAGATGTCGGGTATCGTTTCGCATACTCCTCTGGTGTGGTGGGTTCAGCAACCACATCAGATGTCGGGTATCGTTTCGCATACTCCTCTGGTGTGGTGGGTTCAGCAACCACAGTGGGCTCACCCCGGCCTGGTCCAATCGCATCGGGATTCATTGCGATAAGATCCTCTATTGTCCGTTTAAAGCCGATGTCATCGACGTCCGAATCTGGGATGGTGATCACAGTGTCGGGATGAATTAAATTAGGATTCCCTCCAAGCACATCCCTGTTAGCATCATAGATATCGGGCCATCGGTGAGGATCTCCATAGACGCGCTGAGCGATCTTGCTTAGGCTGTCTCCTCTCTTTACTGTATAGGATGTGCCCTCAAGCAATACAGACCTAATTGCTGTTCGCAGGGAAGCCTCATTAGTAACGCCTCTTTTCACTTTCACACACCTCAAGATTAATTATTAAATAGCGCACCATCTTTTCCAAACTACGTTACTTTTTCAAAGCTCCTTGGCGGCACCCAAGCGCGTATTCGATGCTAAGAACTTCCTCAGGGACCCGATAAATCTGGCTCTCACACAAGACTAACCATGTCTCTGTAGCTGCGTCAAATTGAATTAAGAGCACAAGCGAGGGATCAGGTAACCAAGAATCTATCACAGCTAAGGATCCAATTAGCATAGTGATATTATACAGATCTCAGATGGGGAGTACACCCATCTTTAATCTATAAGGGTGTCATCATCGGCCTTGTTCTCAATCCCACTAACTTTAGCTTCTAGATCTGCCACGTCGGACTGTAAGCTGCTCACCTTCTCAATATAGGCCGCACCCTCTTCCTCTCCTAACTGGTCAAAGAATGCCCGAATAAGTGCCTCTAGTGATGCCACTCGGTCCTCAATGTCCATGGGCTCACCCCCAGATTCATTCTCAAAGATGCTAAAAGCCTCAGAGACAGACGTCCCTTGATGAGCAAGTTTCGAGGATAGCGGCTGGTAGAGAGATTGCTTTATGTGATCGAGGTTTGTGGCAATGGCATCGGCAGGAGAGGTGGTGTCATGAGTCTTCTGGTCCGCGGTCGTCGCAATCTGCTCGGCATCTATCGCACCCTGCTTCTCTGACCGGGCGGTTTGAGAGTCTCCCGTAAATCCTGTCCCAACGCCGATGGCTCCCGGGAAGGCCTCGGCCTGAGCCTCAAACAGCTCCTGACGAATGACCCGCTGTAACGTGGACTTTCGGATCTTCACACTATACAACCTCTGCTGGGTCAAACAACGCGGGATCCCGACCTTCGATGTCGGCAAGTGCAAAAGAATCAGCAGACCCAGGTGTAGTGGTTCTCACATTTCTCCCCAGTAAAGCGTGTCCTATCGCCTTACCCATCTGGCGGCCGTTCGGCCAGCGCCCGTATAGATTAACAAAATATCCAACCACGTCCTCACCTTTACTGATCAGCTTATTTCCGTTCCCAACCATCGCCCTCGCCTGTCGGGCGGGACCTCGTAGCCCACTTGTGACATTGATGACCACACCTTCAGCCCCGTCTCTCTTGGCTATAGCTGCGAGAAGATTAAGATAGTCAACACCAAGACTCTCGAGACCGTCGACATTGGCACCGCCCGCGGGTCTAAGATAGTCTCTCCAAGTCTCACCGCTCTCACCTAGCTGCTCCTCTATGAGAGCGTGGCCGGCGTCGTTAATAGATTTAATCTCTATATGATAGTGCGACATGGGACTATCTCCGGGCTCTGCTGAATAGTCAGGAGTGATACGAGGTGCTGGGTCAACATAAGTTTCATCGAGCGCTTTGATGCTACCTAAGCCGAGAGTCTCTTTGATGATTTCCAGAAGAGAGGCCCAGGTGGTGCCTTTACTTTGTCTAGGCGTTAGGTCTACAGCCCTGCCAATTGCGTGAGACCCAGTCTGCCTCGGCTCCCAGTAAGTTGTAAGCCATTGCTCAACACCCTGATCGTCGATGGACCCCTCACCAGGAACGGGAACTCGAAATGTTTGGGATAGATCTGGGTCACCACCTGCCTCCTCCCACACACGAGAGTAGTCGAGAGGGGTCGATAACGTCAAGAGTTCCTGTGCTGTCCACTTATCTACCGCCCCATTGTGTGTTAAGTCATGATCCCTTTGAAACTCTTGAACTGCCTTATAGGTTCCGTGTCCAAAGAAACCGCTAGTGGGAATCCCAAGTATGTGCTGCACATATATCACCGCAGGTCCTGAAGAACCGATGTCTCTCTTCTGGATCCCCTCATCCGTGTCCATAAAAGCTCCAGGCTTTACACTTCCAGGACCTCGCAACACATGACGTGTGAGAGCTATCCTTCCATCTTGAGAACTCCACTCCTCTGGCGGGATGAACATGGGATCAAGTTGTATACGACGCCCATCGGCGTCGTCAACTGCTGGCTCAATCGCTGGCTCAGCCGCTGGCTCAATCGCTGGCTCAGCCACAGCAGCAATCGCGTCGGGCCACCGGGCAGTGAGAACAGCAACAGCGTCCCCAAAACCTGCCATCTTTACCCAGGATGTGCCGCCTCTGTTTCGGCCTTCCCACTCACCAGCCTGAACCCGGTATTCATAGTTTGGATCACTCGGATCCCTATAGATTCCATCAGGATCTGCACCGGAAGATGCCTGCTCAAAAAGACGCACCACCTCCTCAGAGATGATCTTCTCTAACCGAGAAGGCGTCATGGTGACAGCTGAGCTTTGCTGCCTGACCTTTAGAGATTCACCAATTAATCTTTTTAACTGCTTGCGAGAAACAAACATACTCTCTCCCACAGACATAAATATCTTCGTCTCTGCCTTTTTTTATTCAGAATCTGAAGAATAATACATTTCGCTCCACCGAATTATGGTGGCCTGCTTCTTGGAGGCACCAGTAAAAATGTGAGTCTTATATCCCACCTCGTCAAACTGATCGCAGTAGAGGTGACAGAATTGTTGAACATCGTCGGGGTTGCCAGACACCAGAAGCTTCGTCGTACTGCCCTGGTGGGACTCTCTCAGCTCTAGAGACCTTGATTGAGCAAATTTAAATGCACACCTTTCTTTATTCTTTACCATACGCTATAGTCCTCTATAATCATAATAAACATAAAGTGATTAATTTTTTAAATAAGGAAGCGTATTTGTATCAACATATACAGCTATAAATGGATCGTGACATATCAGACGCCACTCAGGATTTGGATCCTGAAAAGCATGGGTCACAGCATAGAAGGTGCTCTGAGTCCAGACACCGACACTCTCTGAATAGACGCACCTAACCTTCATGACCTCCCACTCAGGAATGTTTCCAAAGTAAATCGACTGACAGTTAGCTGCGTCGATGTTAACCACCAAGCCGTCCAGACACAGACTCTCAGAAGGGACAAAGCCCTTCTTAACAAATCCCAGACTTCCAGCACATCCGCTGATGATGCAAATAAGCAAGATAAGCAACACGGGTGACCTAAAATCTTGTCTTAGTCGCGCCATAGCTCTTAAGATACCTTACCGCATCATCGGCATCAAGTTTATTATCCAGTAGCTTTTCCACAGCAAGAATCTTAAACCTTTTCTCTTGGACAAACCTTTTCATTCTTACATACTTGATAATTCCAGTTCCCTGATAGAGCATGTGAATGGGCTCATAGTGAATAAGTGCAGGCTCAAGATGCTTTGACTCAATTGAGAAAATCTCGGCAATAACCTCTTTTACCTTTTGATCGACGAATTCCTCTAAAGCCCCTTTAATTATTATCGCCCGCTTTGTCTTTCGTATGATTGTCTTATTGCTCAGAAAATCCTCCGATAAAAAATGGTAGCTGAGGTGGGACTCGAACCCACACGAGTCGAGCTCAACGGATTTTGAGTCCATCGCGTCTACCTATTCCGCCACTCAGCCAACGTCACCGACAAACAGGCGATTTTACAAAAAGACATGTGTCTTTATTTGGTCTCCAGCCATTCTCTCGAATGAAATTCACCTTTGCAATCTCAGCAGAGGCCGCCCTTATCTCTCCAATTGTGGTATATTTTTGAGTCACTCTGTCGTATTCTTGAATGAAATAGTGTTTCTCTTTTTGCATGATGTCCTCTCTCTCTTTTAGATGGTGGGACCACTGGGATTCGAACCCAGATCTTACGGCTTAAAAGGCCGATGCCTTGCCATTAGGCCATGGACCCAGACTATAAAGCACTTAATAAGATTTATCTCTCTCTATCCAGACCGCAGTCTTTCTCTCAGATGAGGAAAGTGCGTAAATGGAGTTTGCAGGAATTAAGACTGCTCTTTTCTCATTACAGCCAATCCAGTGGAGAGGCTGTGCATCTACATCAGAAATTAATGTCTCTCTCTCCTGCGTGGGATAGTAAAACCCTTTACTTCCCAGCTGACTTAAAAATACAGTATCACCCTTTTTCAAGATCATCTTGTCTCCCAGTTGTTGTTACAGATATCGAACAGGGTTTGTCGATGGCGTCCAGGCAGGAATATGGCCGTTGAACCCACGATAGGACGTGTCCTCACTAAAGAAGAGGACATACTTCCCATTCGAAAGCCTATTATATCCGGTGATCTCTCCACCCAGATAAGCTGGTGATGTGGAACTCTCAGTCAGGATAACATCTTGACCAACTAGAGTGCTGATCCTCTTTGGACTAATCACCCAGTCTCCTGTTACCACACCGCTGCCTTCGTACGATTCCTGGTGTGCATAGTTGTGACTCTTACAAATGAGTCCGATTTTCGGATTTTTCATGATATCTCCTTTTATTTTCATGATCCTTTAAGGTGGTCGGCTCCCTGGGACTCGAACCCAGAACCCGCAGTTTATGAGACTGCTGCTCTAACCTGATTGAGCTAGGAGCCGTCAGGTTCGTCTGTGGTTACCCATCCGCTCTGTAGCAGCAATGTGTCATCTTCATAATCATCCATCATTTCATACCCTACATCGATATTCTGAGATGATGTTTCCGGGTTAAATTTTTCACCATTTCCAAAGTCAATGAATCCGGGTACCGACTCAAGAGTATCACCCTTGCGAATGAGAATCTCAACCACATAAAATCCCGTCTTTGATTCTCTAAATGAGTCAGGACAGCCTCGCCATCGATCGGGATCAGAATCTTCGGGAAGCTCAATTCCAATAACCTTAAGCGGTACACCCACAGGAACCCGCTCATCTTCTCCAAGAGATGTAGCCACGACGGTATCACCCAGCATGACATTACTCATTATCTTTACCGACATGACGCTTTTTAACTCTTTCAATTCGACGCCGATCTTTGGCTTTCTGACCTGATGGTCGCCCGGAGGTCTTCTTCTTTGTATTTTTAATCTTGTTTTCTCTTTCTTCAATCTTTGCCAGAAGACGAGATCTTTCTCTCTTGGCTCCAGCATCAACACCTAGTCGCTGATCTAGAACTGTGATCTGATCCTCATAGGATAGTTTTGATCGAGCCTCGGCTAAAGCCTCTGCAGACTCTCGCCGCTGTTGTCGAGTTCTGCATGTTGCCGCACGTCGCTTCATTTTGCCTCCACCCTCTTAATATACCCACATGGTAAGGAGTTTACAAGGGTTTTCCATCATAAAATGAACTAACAATTCCGTCTTCATATGACACAAGGTATGAGTAGTATGCTCCCATGTGATTGTCTCTCCAGTTTTTCTCATCAATGGGATAAGGAGCATCATCGTCAAGAAGCTCTGTCTCTGGTTCACCTTTCTCTCCGACGGCGCGATATGGATCCCATGCGGGTATGTGAAATGATCGAATCCCGCCATGCTCTTGGGCTTGAGCGATCAATACCGCCAGCCCAGTTGTCGTTCGAGTTCTAACAAAATCCTCAATTCTATCTTTCATGGTGTCACCATCCGTGTGGACATAGCAACCGCTGATAGAACCGTCTTTATATTTGATACTGAGTGTTGCGTGAGTTGACATGATGACCCCTTGTATTCTTTATTTTACCGGACGGTGTCCAGCTTTACACGATCTTACTTACACCTGCACTCTTTTTGCTCAAGCTCTCCGGTATCACTTTGAACTTTTTGAGTCTTAACATACACCCACAGGACCATCGCCATGATCAATGAGACGATGAATAGGGTTCGGCTACGGGGTACTAATCTTTTTAGATCCACCTTGTGATAAACCTATCATCTTAGAGCACTTATGTTCACTGTTGTGCTTTAAGAAAAGATCTGAATTCTATCTCCAGCGTGAATTCCCTTTTGGTCAAACCACCCGATAGGCATCTCAAGCGCATACATTGCAGGCCCTGATGAGCTTACCTCGTCCAGCGAATGAGGTGACATATCCTCTATATTTAAAATCTTTCCTTGCCCATCCGCATATGCGATAGAGAGGGGGACAAACGTGTTCTTCATCCAGAAGCTTCGCGGAGATACATTCTCAAATATAAACAGCATTCCCTGATTATCAGGCAGCCTTCTTCTAAACATCAGCCCAAGATTTCTCAGATTTTCAGTGTCTGCTACCTCCACCTGAATCTTCTGATCTCCAATATAAATAGTCGACCTTGTCAAAGAAAGCCGCTGACCCGCAATGCTCTCTCTAATTAGTCCTCTTAGACGATTCTCAGATACCAGTGTCTTCTTCAAGATAATCCTCCTCCTCTCCAGACTCGGGTAAGTCATAGAAGTCTTCATCATCATCTAGCACGTCAATCAATAGATAGTCCACCCTAAGTGTTTGACTCTCAGGCTCTATCTGTTTTGGGCAGCCTAAAAAAAAGAAAGTGGCTAGAGTTACAATTCTCACGATTCATTCTGATTATAGACGTCCATGACATCTGATATTGCACGGGTAGTAGACACAGGGCAAGATGCTCCTGTGGCCTGCATCATCGGTTCAACCATGCGAACCACCATCTCGGGGTGTTGAGTCAAAACATCAACAACAGATTGATATGATCCCATATCCGGAATTTCAGACTCACAGCTTGGACCATGCCAATAAGATCCCTCTTCTCTCATTCTAGAATAGGGGTCTGCATCATCATGCTCAATATTACATACAGATTCTCCGGCAGAAAAAGCTTCATCTTTATCTATATTTGTATTCTCTAGATCAGAAAAGCCCCCTGAATCTTCCATAACATCATCGAAGTCCCCTGAAACTCCCATGGAGAACCCTAGCGAAAATGCCTCTTGTGACTCCAGATCTTCTATGTTTCCTGTGAAACCCCCGTATTCAGGATGCTGCCAATCAACATCAACATCAGTTCTCTCGCCCTGCTGTTCCTCGTCAGGTTCTCCCCCACAGCCACATGCCTCTAACATTTTTTTAAGCTTTCTCCAGTCAGAGGGTCGAACCAAGTTTTCACCCCCTCCCCAAGCATCTTCCACCGGTTCACAATCCAGGGACAGATAATCATCAAGCTCTAGCGATCGATTAAGCGGCTGAACCAAATTCTTTCCGCCTGCCCAGAGATCTTCCTCAGCTTTGACCTTATCAGGTCGTCGGTGTGAGATCACCGATTCAACTGTCCGCATCTCATCTCGGATCATCTCTCGTAACTCACTTAAACCAAGCTTAGACATTTTAATCACCTGTAGATAAGTATTATGTCTTTATCTAAACTAAGGTTAAAATCGGAACACAGTTGGTTATTCTGACGATTCCTATTCAACTCTTTTAAAATAGATACAAGCCTCCTGACCATCGGGCTCCTCATACTTCATCTTGAAATCGTAGCCTGCTTCCTTTGTTGAAATCTGATATTTAGATTGATCAGGGATTTCTTCAACAGAGATTTCCTTGTTTGCAGTTAAATCTCTGATTGTCACTCTCTCTACTCTTTGATAAAAACCGTCATCAGTTTTTTTAAAACTTTGTGACTTTTCTTTTACTATGGACTCTTTTATTACGCGAACACGCATATTGTGATCTACACTTCCCCTTCAATTAACAATAATATATTAAAGAAAATCTTAATTTTTAAAATCTTTTTCAATTTCAATCTTCCAAAAATTTAATATTGACAATTCATTTGAAAGCTTATGAGCCATCTCTGCATATTTGGTACAGTCATGATCACCACTATAATATCCTTTTATGCCCTCGCTCTCAATTTTTTTAATTGATTCTTGACAAATGCATATCAATCCTTCCAGCTTGTTTTTCAAGTCCATTAAAAGCCGAATCTGCTTGACTTCTATTTTTTCTAACATTTTAGATTTATACTTGCTGCTTCTTCCCATCTCACTCTATCGCCTCACGTTCATCAGTGTCAAAGAGTGTCACCATCCATGAGGGATACCAAGAAAATTTTCCATTTGAAAATAGCTGATGCCAATCTTCTCCGTCTGGATCTTCCTGATCAACCAACATGATAATTCCAAACAGCTCAAAAGATTTAACATATACCAGATCTCCTATCTTCATAAATGATAAATGCTCCTGTTAAGAATAATTTATAAACATGAAAAAGTTTAAAGCAACATCCATCATAATCTTAATATTAGTTTCTAGGGTTGTATATGCTACACCCATTGAGTCAAACGCACAGCTAAGCGTTAAAGCTTTTAATTCTCCCCCTGCAAAAGTTGGAGTCTGGTATATGACTCCTGACATAAGGATTTGTGAATATGCACCTGTCTCAATAGAAGAGGTAACCTCAGCTACTCAGTGGTGGATAGAAAGAGGATATGATATTGAAAGAATTACCCACTCTGGACACAGAGGGGGTTGTCTATTGGGAAACCCTTTTGGCTCAATTCTAATAGAACTAGTAGGTCAATCATATCGGGAATCTGCTATTGCCGCCACCTATATTAGAACAGATGACAATGGTCAAATATTGTGGGCAAAAATTAGGTTGAGAAGCGACGTCCCTGAAAGAGTTCTTGAGCATGAGATTGGCCATGCCCTAGGGTGGTTACACCTGTCAAAGCGCGGGCACATGATGCACCCTATCCATGAGAGAGGTGGGTGGGATGATGAGTGGCTTGTAGTTTCTCCTCCGTGAAGCTTTTCTTTACTGCCTTAGATACAACTTTAAAAAATCCCGGGTTCACCTCTAAAATCTCTGGAATCACTCGATGCCTTACACGACATCGTGAATATTTCAGATTTTCATTTGAGGGATCATTGATAAAAGGCACATCCTTGCGAGTCACCCATTTAACAAATTCATCTTTCGGAGCGGATAAAAAAGGTCGAATAACATTATTTCGACGAAAAGGAATTAACCTTGGCTCACCGTGGAGAGAGGTCATAACCCACCACTCAGCTACATCATTTAAATTGTGAGCAGTGACAATTGAAGAATTGATGCTATCAAAGAATCTATACCTCTCATTTCTCCAATACTCTTCTGGAGATTCATCTCTCTGCCTTTCTCTGCTAATTCTTCCAACACGAAGTTTGATTCCTTTCTTTTCACAATACTTCCTTACGAGATTTTCTGCATCTGACGAATGAGGTGTGCCGTGATCAAAGTAGACAGCCTTAACATCTCTATGACTATTCGCAAGAAAATCTATAACTGCCATCGAGTCAGGCCCTCCTGAGCACGCAACAGTAATATCTCTAGGAATATCTCCTAAGATTCTAATCATTAACATCTCCTATGATTAGTATAACATCTCACTTTTAAAGTTACACGTCATAAACAGGGACCATATATATTCATGTGAAAGCTTTAACACCTGTTGCTCTATCCTCATTTCTCTTATTGATATTGGGCTGCAGTGACTATGCTCTTCACGAAAAGGTGGATCAGGATCCTGAAATCGAAGTGTCTCCTGTCAAGCATGACTTCGGTGCACTAAATTCAGGATATGAAACAGGTGAAATTGCCATTAGCATCTCCAATGTTGGAACAGATACACTTAGTATCGACGACGTCTATCTTCTAGATGGTAACTCTAATTTTTCTCTATCAACTTTAGAGTCAGATAGCTTGTCACCAGGAGAGTCGACTGACTTAATTGTTAAGTACAGGCCGTCCACATACGAAACAAAGAGTGACATCATAAGCATCTGGTCAAATGATGAGGATGAAGAAGAAGTGCAGGTGATTCTTGACGGAGCTGGTGATGCTCCCGTCATTACTGTAGATCCTGACTATTATGATTTTGGAACGGTTTATCTGGGATGTGATGCTGAGATCGAAATATCAGTAGGCAACATTGGAAATGCAAGCCTGATTATATCTGATCTAGAATATTTTGCCAGCATCCCAGACGATTTCTCATTACAAGATTATGAAAGTGATCTTGGCATTCTTCCAATTACAATTGGTTCAGGAGATAGTGTTAGCCTGAATGTCGACTATATTCCTCTTGACATCCTTGATGATTCTGCATATATTGAAATCACATCTAATGATCCACTCACGCCTATCGAGTATTCTGATCATGATGGACTGGGAGATTATGAGTATTGGGTTGTTGATAATTTCATCCAAGATGGAAATGTGGCTGTTGACATTCTTTTTGTTGTTGATAATTCTGGATCAATGTCATCTAACCAGGCTAATCTAAAAAATAACTTCGGTGCATTCATGGCTGTATTTGTAGGAGCCGGGGTTGACTATCACGTTGCACTAATAACAACCGACGACGCTACACTTGTAGGGAATGTAATAACATCGACTTCATCTGATCCTATTGTGGAATTTAGCGATCAGATAGATCTTATTGGGTACCACGGGGCACCTATCGAGAAAGGCCTGTGGTACTCTTATGAAGCTACAGACATTGGCGGCGGTGCTGCACCCGGATCATCGACAGGATTTTTTAGAGAATCGGCAAAGCTCGTAGTAGTCTACGTGTCTGATGAACCTGATGCCTCGACAAATACCTCAGCATACGGAGGAGGTTCTTCAACCATGACCCCTTCAGACTATTCTTCTCACCTTCTCTCACTTAAAAGCTCACCAGACCTTGTAATCGCGCATGCTGTGGCTGGTGACTATCCGTCTGGATGCACTTCAAATGGAGGCGCACAGTTTGGAGATGGTTATTATGATGTTGTGACAGACCTGGGAGGAACGTTTATGTCAATATGCGCTACAGACTGGAGTGTAACAATGGACACTTTAGCTCGAGAATCGATGGCAATACTATCTTTCTCGTTGTCAGATATCCCCATTGAAGACACCATCTCAGTTAAAGTAAGTGGGGTAGTCTCATCCGATTGGTCCTATGATAGTTCATCCAATCTCATTATATTTAACAGCGCCCCCGCTGACGGCGACACTGTTGACATAGAGTACGCAGCGTGGGCGATGTGTGAATAAAGTCATCCTATCTCTTTGAGAAGCTGTGTGATTTCTAACACAGATTGAATCGGATTTTCTATGATATTAAAGCAAGTTCGATTCCAAAAATTAGCGGCATGAGAAGCAAGAAGCAATTCATAGTTAATTCCACAATCATTACAAATAAAAATATGTGATGACCTAAAGGACTCCTCAATATAAAATCCTCCCATTTCAGGAAATATCGGAAAGCCAGAAGGCGGAATCACCGTCATCTTATAGGGATCATTTATCTCATCCATTGAAATATCATAGATGTAGACCTTACGATCAAAGCAGACGAGCCCGGCTTCTTCGTCCCAAACCATCTTGTCAAGCAATGCACTGCTTGAAAAGTAGAACTGATCTATAACAACTTCACTTCTTTCAGCTGACAGGTTGCTTGAAACCTGAATTCCAAGAGATTTTCCTTCTCCATATGACATAATGTGTGTGGCAACGTAGGGTGTATTGACATTGTCAATGGTGTCCCAGAGAAGATTTGCACGTTGTTCGTATGTATCTTCAGGATAGCACGCACACAAAAACAGACAGAATATAAATCTAAACATTAACAAATCCCTGACTGTCTATCACATTAAATAAAACAACTGCTATATGTAACTATTCTCAATCATTTTATTTATTGATCGAATAAATCACTTACGTCGCAGCTGTGTGGCTGTCTGCATCGACTACAATCTCTGGTCCAGCGTCTTCTTCACCTTCAGTTGACGTACTTGCAGATGCATCATATATCTCCTTCCCTGCGACAAACAAAGATTTCTGCAAGGTTTCATAGCAGGAATTCAGCACATTAATATCATCGCCATCCAGCGCATCTTTTGCATTAGAGAGATTAGATTCAATATCTAGAAGAGTCTCTTCACCGGCCTTTTCCTTATTCTCAGCAACAAACTTTTCACACTGATAAAAAAGAGTATCCAGCTTATTACGAGCTTCAACTATCTGTAATTGAACCCGATCTTCCTCTTCATACTTTTCAGCATCTGATACCATCTGATCAATCTCATTATCAGACAGAGAAGACTCTCCAGTGATTGTCACCGATTGCTCTCGACCTGTTGCACTATCCTTAGCTGCAACACTAACTATTCCATTGGCATCAATATCGAAAGTAACCTCGATTTGAGGAACCCCTCTCGGAGCAGGAGGTAATCCATCTAAGTTGAAGTTTCCTAACGTTCTGTTATCCTTGGCAAAATTTCTCTCTCCCTGCAAAACATGGATGTCCACAGCTGGCTGCCCATCGACCGCTGTACTAAAGATCTCGCTCTTTTGACAAGGAATGGTGGTGTTGCGATCAATTAGCTTTGTCATAACTCCGCCTAGCGTTTCAATCCCTAGAGATAGCGGAGTTACATCAAGAAGCAGAAGATCATGTACATCACCCGAGAACACTCCACCCTGCACAGCAGCACCGAGAGCAACGACCTCATCTGGATTTACTGAGTTGTTTGCTTTCTTTCCAAAAAACTTTTCAACTGCATTCTTAACCGAAGGCACCCTGGTAGATCCTCCAACTAAGATTATCTCATCGATGTCGCTCGGCTTGAGCCCTGCGTCAGATAGCGCCTGCTTTACCGGTTTTAGTGTCTTAGAAACAACCCCTTCAATCATCTTCTCAAACTTTGAGCGTTGAAGTGTAGTCTGAAGATGCTTAGGGCCACTTGAGTCAGCAGTTAAAAAGGGAAGATTTATATCGGTTTTATGTGTACTTGAAAGCTCGACCTTGGCCTTTTCTGATGCCTCTCTTATTCTCTGGATCACCATCTTGTCGCCAGATACGTCGAGCCCTGTTTCTTTCTTAAATTCAGACAGTAACCAGTCAGAAATAATCTGATCCATGTCATCTCCTCCAAGATGAGTGTCTCCATTGGTACTTAGCACCTCAATCACCCCGTCAGAAATCTCCAGAACAGATACGTCAAATGTTCCTCCGCCCAGGTCAAATACCGCAATACGTTGTTCCTGCTTCTTATCCATCCCATAGGCGAGGGCAGCTGCTGTGGGTTCGTTAATAATTCTCTTAACTTCAAGTCCCGCAATCTTACCAGCATCCTTGGTTGCTTGTCGCTGAGCATCATTGAAATAAGCGGGCACCGTAATCACAGCCTCAGTCACCTCCTGACCAAGATAACTTTCTGCAGACCTCTTAAGTTTTAAAAGAACCTGCGCACTAATTTCTGGAGGAGATAGCTTCTTTCCATTTACTGTAACCTTACATACACCCCCTCTTCCTGAGGTAACTTTATAGGGCACCCGATTGACTTCGCCCTTTACCTCATTGAGCTTCATTCCCATAAATCTCTTTATAGAGAACACAGTGTTTTCAGGATTTGTAATTGCCTGACGGCGGGCTGTCGCTCCCACCAGGCGCTCATCATCCTTTGTATATGCTACGACTGAGGGCGTTGTTCGAGAGCCCTCCTCATTCGTAATCATCTTTGGACCTGACGTGTCCATTACAGCAACAGCTGAGTTAGTAGTTCCTAAATCGATTCCAATGACCTTTCCCATTTTTAAAAAACCTCCAATAAGTAGTTCATAAATCCTATATCTAAATTAATCACCGTTAGCGCACCGGAAAGGGGATAAGGTAAAAAAAATAATATCATACCCTTATCTCTTCCCACTCGCCTTCCGGATTTGTATATCTAATACGTCTGATTCCCGATTCCCTAATGTGCTTCATACAGTATGGACAAGGTTTTGCCATAGCATACTCATGACCACACTTCTTAAATCTCATCACCTCCAGCGTGTCGCCTGGCTGCGCAAATCGAAGAGCATCCATCTCAGCATGCATGTGAGATGCAACTGATCCATCTGGATACATACGTGTAAATCTCGGATGAGTCTTGCTAGAGTTTACTCCCACCTTAACTACTTTTCCCTTTCTTCTAAGAATTGCAGCGAGGTGATAGACTCTCCCGTTTCTTAGAGCTTTTTCACGAGCGTGGTAATACACTAGGCATATCATCTCCAGTAGTTATACTTTAACACGAAATCGTAGATTTTACACAATTATTGTGATAAAATTTCACTAAGTTGATTTTCATTAAGACAGTTAATAGGTGTTACCCACACGATGTCTTCTACAATTCTTGGTATACCTGTTAACGGCATTGTGGCAACGTCAATTGCAACAACAATTCCAACAAGCCTTCCCCGATAATCAAACACTCCTGACCCAGACGTCCCTTTCCATGCATATGAATGTACTATCATGCTTTGTCCAGATCTTTCATATCCCGCTATCTCACCTGAAACTAACATGATGTTATGAGAATTTGGGAGTCCCGCGTATGCTACGCTCTCTCCTGGCATAATTGGTCCAGGTCGAGGTCGGAATTTTATTGGCATCCTCGCAGGGATTCCATCGACGTCAAGAATTGCAATGTCTGCTTCCGAATCTAGATAGAGAAGAGTTGCATCGACAAAAATCTGTTCTCCTATTCTTATTGATATTGACTGGGCACCTCTCACAACGTGAGCAGCTGTGATAACAAAAACATCTCTACCATGTCTCATATAGATTCCAGACCCGTAGACATTCCGGGATGTCTCAACCTTTACAGTCGCATTTAGTATATCTTCTCTAAGTCGCCTCGGTATTTCATTAGTCACATCTTCAAATATAATTGGATCATAAGTCTCGGCCACAGGTAGCTGAACCGGTGTCCTAGAAAAAATTACAAATAGCATCGCCAAAGCAGCAAAGATGCCAATCACATGTTTTATTAACCCTTTCATATTGTAGCCCCTCTAGAAATAACTATAGATCAAATAGATACAAAGACGACATGATGGAGTCTGTGTGATAAATAAGTTTTTTGTCTGATTCTCTTTTTTCACAATAATTAATATCTAAGAACAGACTACCAGGAAAAAGACTTTGTTAATACTATTTTTATCTGTAATAATATCATGCAGCCCAAACACTTTAAACGATACAAAAAATGAAGACACCCAAGCGGGCAAAATTTATGGAGAAGGCATCGTAAGTGACGATCCTCCCCAAGCCGGAGATTATGATCCGGAGACAGAAACGGACACCGATGAGGAAACGATAGATACAAGCGTAGAAGAAGAGATGTCTGCATCCCATCCTGAGTGCTCTAACAAGATAGAGATATGGACAGAGCCTGATCCGTTGAAACCGCCGTGTAATTTTAGGCTAATGGATCAAAATGGAAACATGGTTGAGCTCTACGACTTTGAAGGTGATGTCATCTTACTTGATTTCTCTACCTTGTGGTGTATCGTATGTAAGCAAGTTGCAGGGCACGTTCAAGAGTTACATGATCAATATGATCCATTCACCGCAATTACCATCCTAACAGAGAACGCCTCAAGAGATCCAGCATCATTAACAGACGTAGAAGACTGGGCTAGCGAGTACTCCATTACGACGTCGCCAGTTCTTGTTGGAACAGAAGAGATATTGGGGACCGACCCTGATCAGTGGGAAGTTAATAGTATTCCCTCCTTCTTTTTAATTGATAAAGATTTCCACCTAAGAGTAATGCAATCAGGGTGGAATGAGAACACAATCACTGGTCACATAGAAAATTTAATCTCGGAGTGATAAAATGAAAATGATAAGTTATATTCTATTCTCTTTAGTCTTATTAGCACCCTTTGGATGCGCCTGCTCACCAGATCTTAAAAGTGAGGATACCTCTCCCATAACGTGGGATGACTGTGGTTATGATGTAGGAGATCACGCATGTGACATCACACTGGTAGATCAAAATGGAAATGAATGGAATCTTTATAGTCACTTCGGCTCCATCGTAGTTCTTGATTTTAGCACAGCGTGGTGCGGATATTGTCAAGCTGCAGCAGGAAACACACAAGCGATTCAGGATGACTACGCCGAGAAAGATCTCATCTATGTCACCATTCTAATAGAAGACGCTCAAGGAAACACTCCCCCAGCAGATGGAGTTGTTTCAGCGTGGGCTAGCAACTATGGTATCTCTGCCCCTGTTCTGGAGGGAAGTCGAGACATGATTGATGTAACAGCAACTGCTGGGTGGCCGGTCTCAGGCTGGCCTACATTTTATTTTTTAAATAGAGATATGACTATACACACTTATCAACGTGGGTATAGCGACTCAATGTTAACAACTATCATAGATAATATGCTCGTCGACGAGCTAAGGTAAAGATATGGACAACAACATCATCACCCACCCTAGACTAATTGAGATGAAGGAGAAAGAGCTAGAAGAGTATGAAAGGCAGATTGAGATACAAAGAACTGAGCTCTATAGAGAATATCAGATTTTCTCTCTTAAAAATAGAGATTTTGAAAACGCAAGGAAGAGACACGCGCTAGAAATCTTACTCGGTTTTGCTACAGGCATCATTTGCGGAGTTACCGCGTTGATGCTTTTCTAGCGTACCTTTTCCAAACCCATATATTCTACCGTTTATTAGCACACGATATCTCTGCGCTAGATTTGCTATAACCAATGCTAAATCTCCTTTTCTAATATTCTCTTCTTCTTCTTTTGGAAACTTAACAGAATATTTAAGATGAACCAAATCGCCTCTTTTCATACGTAATCCTAACTTGAAAAATAAACAACAAAATTGTTGGAACTCCCAAAATCCCTCTGCTTCAGATAAGATCAAACCCGGAGATCTAATCAAGTGGGCATCCAAAGAAGGAAAAGAGTCTGTTTATTTAATTATTAGGTTCATTGGAACTGACGGAGAAAGACAGGTGTGGGAAGCCCTTCGTAACGGAAAGGTGACAAAGGTATTTATATCACAGGACTTTATGGAGCCAGAGGATATAACAGACTAGATGGGTTTAATTATTCCCTCTGCGTGGGCAGCGACCTTAGCTAATTCACTGCTAGATCTAATCTTCCCTCCACCCACATTAAACATGACTTTGCACCCTACTGCCTTACAAAAATCAAACTCAGGAACATTTTTTGCAGAGTCTCTGTCTCCGCCCTTGGTAAAGCAATCAGGCCTAATCACATCAATTGCACCTGTTACTGTCTGCGTTCCGTCATCCCACCCGACAACATAGTCAACCCCCTCTAGTCCAGCGACAATTTCCATTCTTTCATTATGTGGCATAAACGCATATCCCTTCTTTCGATAAAGAAACCCATCACCATTTACAATAACAGCAAAGATACCTGGCTTTGTCCGACCAGCTAGCCCCCTGCACATTCTAGCTGTCTGTTGAATACATCTTAGGTGACCCACGTGCAACGGATCAAAACCGCCAGAGGTACAATAAATATCAAAATCACTGTATCCCGCTAGCTCTTCTTTAAGATCACGTATCTCTGCCTGGGAATAGATTTTTCTAGCTTCCACTGTTATTTATCTCCTTGTCTTCTTCAAGCTTTGCAGATAGGAAACAGGCAATAGTAGTTAAAAGGCTTAAGAGCATCATGTTTCTATTTCCTAACATAAAACCCATTATAAATAATCCGGAGTTCAGTCCGCCCAGTATTAACCAAAGCTTTGACGAAATCACTATTCGACTACCACCTTATAAGCTACAACAATATGTTCTCCAGGATTGGGTGTAAAGCCAAGCTGGACGAAGTTTTCCTCTTCAACATATTCCCAATCATACGTGAATAATTCTTCCACGTAAACAACAATTGACTCAACAACGGGATCGGGTTCACTCAAAGAGATGCTGTCAATCTTTCGAGTAATAAAAGATGATTCCGAAAGCCAGACATTCCAATCATCCCCGCATATGTCAATGGAGTCCTTGTTATAGAGATTTGCTATTTCTGTGTATTTAAATCCAATTTCCCAACCACAGTCAGAATTTTCATCTGTAGTTATGGCAACGACATCATGTTGAACATCTGGAAGAAATTCATAAAGCCAATCCTGAAAGATCGATGGCGCGATACTACTTTGCTCATCTTCATCAGAAATAAGAAAAAGTAAGAAATCGGCCGACTGCCTTCTAAAGTCAATCCCGTCATCACTATTCATGAAGACATATGTCGATTCAAAGCCTGCCTCTCCTGCCACAGACGGCAGCAACCCCGGAGCAAGCATCAGATCAATGGAAGAAGCGGTCGCGTCATATGGACCCATAAATCCAAGATACTGAGAGTCTGTTGTAATAAACCCAAATCTATAAGAGGTTGTTAGGTTTTCTATGTCTGATCGAAATATCTCAATTCCCGTTCCAACCTCATCAGCATCATCCCACATAGATCCGGAGGTATCAAGAGCAACGAGAATATCAAGCTCTCCAACCTCATCCGCCTGTGTAAACGAATCAATTACAATACGTGTTTCAGATTGATCCGTTACCCCATAGTCCGAAGAGCATGCAGTTGTTATAGCTAGATAAAAGAAAACAGCGCTATGTAATAAGCGTTTCATCCCGATTAGTAATTATGGGGATGAGAAGCTATCTAATTAAATTAGCTTAGTCTGCAGAAAAGCTTACATGCGGCGACATAAAATCATCTAAGCTATTGATAATTGTCTCCAGCATGTATGCAACGTCTGCCTGCTTAATGATGGCAGTTCCGGGGTTTGTTTTTCCGTCCAGGCTACCGTAAAACTCTCTAGCTTTTTCTCTTAGCAGCACAAGTTTTTGAAGCTCTTCTTGATTCATCTGTTCTCCTCCTTCTTAAGGTACCCACTATTGCTTTTATCGTTTATAGTTTTTACAATTGATTCCCAAAAAATCTCATAAAAATAATGAATACATGTAAAAATGATATGGAAGAATAACATAAATTCTAATGACTTGAGAACTTGACCAAACCAAAGGTAAGTTAAGATCGTCCCTATCGGGATTGCAATAAACATTCTCCAGACAATAACCTTCATCCAGGCAGACGAATTGTTTATTAGTTCCTTCATTTTTATAAGGAGCCACTGAGAGGACTCGAACCTCCGACCGGTGCTTTACAAGAGCACTGCTCTACCAGCTGAGCTACAATGGCTTTTATCAATAGGATTTTTCTCGAAAGTTTGGCTGGGGCAGCGGGACTCGAACCTGCAACTTCCCGGGTAACAGCCGGACGTTCTGCCAATTGAACTACACCCCAATTAAAAAACACTAGTTATCTAAATTATCAGTATTCTTTTTTCGAATTGTCTCTAGATTTCTAATACGAAAGTTTTTACGACTCTCTATTGCGACTTCAATCTCTTCGGCTGGTAAGCCCAAAGTGGACTTCAAGTCCCATAGCGCTTTTTCAATCTCATCTGTAGTCTCTTTAGACAGATCAGCTTCAAGATTAAACTCTTTCTCAATCTGCTTATCAATATAGTATCGATGTCGAAGTCGTTTGACCCAGTTCATCTTTCTTTCGTTTAGTCTATTATCATACATTTTTAACACCCGTTTAATCCTTTAGAGTAATGACTTAAATATCTCAGACAAAATCAACAATTTGGCTTGTCATAAGCCTACCACACATCGTCTTGGCCAAGCCAGTCTTTAAATTTTTCCTTGCCACCGCGGATCTTCCAATCAGAATCAACTGTTAGCTTGCTACTGATTCCACCTCGAGCATTGCAGATCATGACAATCCTAAGCCTGGCGGGAGAATAGACCTCCATCACATCATCATAAACTACGTTTATAAGCCTTTCATATGAAAGAATCTTGCTTCTAAACTGATAAAGGTAGTCTTTTAAAGACTTAAGCTCTATCACTTTCTCATTCGGAAAAAACGTAACATAAAGTTCAGCAAAATCAGGCTGGCCTCTCGTACCCTCAAAGGTAACCTCAGGGCATTTTATCTTAACCTCATATCCTTTTTCTGAAGGATTTTGTATCCCTTTTAGTAGAGATTTATCTGACCATAATCTATTTTTCACTTGTTAGCTTAGTCCACTATTTTGATGATTTCCCAGAACATTTCTCCGCCGCTTGGGGTTTCAACCTCAGCATCCTCTCCTGCCTCTCTTCCAATCAGTGCTCTTCCAAGTGGAGACAGATAATTAAGCTTTCCTGCCTTGATATCTGACTCAGTTTCTCCTACAAGCTGATATACCTTTCTCTCTCCCGAGTCGACATTTTCAATCATCACCTTTGTTCCAAATCCAATCTTTCCATTCAAAGGGGAGATATTAACATCTATAACCTCACAACTAGAGATATATTCATTAAGCTTAACTATCTTTCCCTCAACTTGAGCCTGTCGATCTTTGGCATAGTTGTACTCAGCATTCTCCTTAATATCCCCGAATCCACGTGCATTCTCAAGTTCCTTAATAACTTGGGGTCGAATCACGGTCTGATAGTGGTGAAGATCTCCGAGTAGCTTTCTATACCCACTATATGTTATTAAATTTCTCATTTTGCTTATCCTTTTTAAAAGTAGTTTTAATTATATCTCTCTCAAGAACATCTTCTATTTTTCCATCTATTAATACTTTCCAAACAGTTTCTTTTAGATTTTCCTTTTCATCAAACAGATACTCAAAATCATCTAAAAGCATGCCAAATTTTTGATCTGACTCATCTTGGTCAGGGTAGAGTGATACCATTGCAATATCGCTGATGGTAACTATGTCACCCTTTTTCAGCACAGCTTCTGTCATTTCTCCAGCATATAAATCTTGGAAATCTCAAGCTACCATCCGGAGTTATCTCTTGAAATTGAATCTCAGCTATCCTACCAATGAAATTATCTTTGTTTAACCAGATCTGGCTTCTAGTCTTGTCAGTCAAGCCGGAGCCCACACCCACCTCAACTCCGTTGAAATTAACGATTATCGCACCTGCGGTACCAATATATTTTCCGGTGCCTTCTTCAACTCTAACAACCTCAAGGTCAAGGTCTAAGGCTGCCTTTAGCTTCATTACCTCATAGCCGCGTCCAAATCTATACGTAGCATCAAGATCCTTAATCATGGCACCCTCAAATCTCTCAGCGACAAACTTATCGTGCAGCTTCTTGATTTCTTCGTAGTCAGATTTTACATGTTGACGCTTGACCACCCGCAAATACTTCGGGGCACGAAGGTGATTTTGTCCGACAAGAATTGTCTGAGTAAAATCCTGGGCGCTCATTCCGTAAATCCTTCTAACAAGAATGGCATATCTCTCTTCGCAGCTAAGTCTCACCTCGCGCGTCGTCCACTCACGTATAGGAAGATAGTCAAACAAAGAAAGATAGGTGCCCTCAGTATCTACGTTCTCCTTGCGATAAGCTTGACGCATGAGTGCTATAAAATCTTCACCCATAATCTCGCCATCATAGCACCCGTCTCCCAGATTAGAGAGCTCTTTGCCTATTGTACTATCAAAGTTTTTAATAAGCTTCCCTGATCTAGCATATAGTAAAGCCTCACCATTCTTAACAATCGCAAAGCATCTAATTCCATCAAGCTTTGGCTCGACAGCTATTCGTTTTCCAACAATTCGCTTCTCTTCAAATTTTTGAGCCAGCGACACATCAAACGTCGGTATTAAGCTTTTATATACATTGTTTATCGTCTTAGTAGACGCACCGATCCCCAGCCGCTTCTTTAAGATCTTGCGCATCCATCTCTCCTCCTCAGCGGAGGCAGCGCTTAAAGCAACATGGAGTAGATTAATTGCAATGTTACCTGTATACGCCCGAGAGGCACAAAGGTCTGCCGCTTCAAAGAATACGTCCCACCGAGCTGCCTCGTCCTTTAGTGTGTATCTTTTTTTAACAGCGGGCACTTTGACCACATTGAACGTGATGTACGGATCAAGAGCATATCTAAGTATCTTTTTTAGTACCAGATTATTTGAGTGTTCTGCTAGTAATCGCTTCTTCTCATTTGACCCTCGAGAATCTGCAATAGATTCTAATAGTTGGCAAATGCTCATCCTACTTTTCGAAGACCTTTAGCTTTAATCTTTTTCATAAGCCGAGCTGCATTCCTTCTCTGACTTCGATTCATCTTCTCTGCAATCAAAATCCCGTCGAGATGATCGATCTCGTGTTGTATCGCGATAGACAGCAAGCCAGTCGCTGTGAGCTCCTGCTTGTTTCCCTGCTGATCAAAATACTCAACAAAAATCGTATCAGCTCGATTAACATACACATAGACTTCTGGAATAGAGAGGCATCCCTCTTCTGAGACAATCGAGCCTATTCCATCAAGCAAAACAGGATTTATCATGACTATATTATCGGGAAACTTTTCCTCATCAATTAGCGGACCGTTTATCACAAAACAGCGCTTAGAGATTCCCACCTGGGGTGCAGCTAAACCAATCCCTGATATGCTTGTCATCGTCTCGATCAGGTCATTAACTAGTTCCTGGTTGTTCTCTGCAAGATCTAGAGCTTCTGATTCTACAAGTAGAGTTTCGTCGGGCCAGATTATCACGTCTCTCACTGCCATGCTGTTCTCCTAATTTATTTCTTCAATCTCTGGTAGAATCATAAACTGTTCTTTAACCATTCCGCCTTCAACGTAGGTTCCCACCCCAATCTCCGGTCTCTTGGAAAGCTCGTCCTTGGTCTCTTCCACAGTTTTAAAAAAATCTAAAAACTCCTCTAGCTCAAATGCCACAGTTAGTCTATCTATGCTGATCACAACAGTTGCTTCATTTCCATCATACCAAGAAAGATCAGTTAATTGTACCGGTTCAATTGATTCACTCATTTTGGTTTTCTTCCTGAAGCATCTTTAAATTCGGTTCCCACCAAATTTCGACGTCACCCTCACATAGAACCTTCCAGTAATTAACATGTAGATCACATTTTTGAACCAACACACCTATTTTTTTTTCATGTCCCTGATTAGAAAAATTAATCACAACATCCCCAGTGGAAAATAAACTATTTTTTCTTAGAGGATTTTCGGGTACGCTTGCGGGGGACTCTTTGCGTCTTGGGTTTTTTAATTTTAGAGTTTCCATAAGTACTTGTCGTCTCGGGTGACTTCTCTTCTTCACCGGGTGGTTTTTCGAAAGATTCTTTACAGTTCTCGATAGATTCTGGGATAGATTTCTCTTTCTTCTTTTCCTTGAGAACCCGTCGCTTTAAGGACGAAGATCTCATTTGATTCTCTTTCTTCTTTTTATTAATGTGATCTAAAAGATATACAACATCAGGGTGAGATTTATCAGGATAGCGTACATCTTCTTTTCTAAGTACAGTGCAAAGATCCTTATAAGATTTAATATTTTTAGCTTCAGCCCATTGAAGAATATCAATTCTCCTTCGACCGATGTATCCTTCCCACCTTAATCCCATATGATATTTCCTTCTTGCGGATGGTTAAGGCTCTCTTCTAAAAGCTTTAATAATATATCTATTTCACTCAAAGTAACGTGGTCACGTAAATTAAATCTGATCTTTTTTTCAAAATCAGAATAAGAAGAGATAAGCTCATCATCCTCTCTGATTTTTGCAACGGCATTGTCACACAGCTCTAAAACCTCTTGTGCTCTTTCCTCTGACCAGTCACAGGCCTCAACCAGCTCAGTGTGTCGAGAAATATTTGAAAAGATTTTAAACAGCTCTAGAAACACTAGTGTCTCTAAGAAGCTGATGTATGCTATCCTGAAATCTGGGATCAGAAGCAATTCTGGTAACTTTTTCCTCGGTTGGATTGATATCGTAAAGCACACACATCTCCTTCGCCATCTTTTTCATAGCTGATAGAAAGACATTTCGAGCAGTGGAATGATTCATCTTGCATCCTTCTTCAGTCATTTTTTCAGCAATTTCTCGATATCCTGCACCGCCGACACCGGCACCGACTGTTGCATATCCACCATCTACCTTGTAACCTTTAGGCATTGACATCTGCCATCTCCTTTGAAAAAAAGCTATTTGTATCATCTATCTCGAAACTTTCATCTCTCACAAGATCATCAACAATTCCGAATCTTAGTCGAAGAATCTTTTCCTCTCGAGGCGAAAGCTTTGCAACGCAGCTTTGAATGAGACCCGATACTCTCTGCCTATCTATGCTTTCTGTAGGATCTGCAAGAGAAGTATCAGCAATTGTTTCAGCAAACAGCCGACCTCCGCTTTCGTCACCAACTGACGCATCGATGGACAACAAGTGACGAAGGGCAAGTGAATCTAAACTAGCCTTCACCATTGACTCAGAGACATTAAGTAGATCTGCAAGCTCAGCGTGACTCGGAGAACACCTAAACTCTTCTTCATACGCAAGAGAGACATACCGTATCTTGTTAAGGAGACCATTAGCGTGTGCAGGAATTCGAACTGTATTCCCGTGTGTGCTAAGATGCCGAGTAACAGACTGTTTAATCCACCAACAAGCGTAGGTAGAAAACTTAAAGCCTCGACGCCAATCAAATCGATCCACAGCCTTCATCAGGCCGATATTTGACTCCTGAATCAGGTCAGCCAGATTGGTCCCGCCTCGATAATACTTTTTAGCAATGCTCACAGCAAGCCGAAGATTACATTCAATCATTCGATTTCTTGCTTGAACGTCTCCTTTTTCAATCAGTTTGGAAAGCTCAACTTCTTCGGCACGCGTTAGAAGCTTAGAGTTTCGTCCAATATCTTTAAAATAAGCACTTAGCATTTTAAATTCCTATAGTAATGTAGACACCAAGAATACAGTGGAAAGGGGTTTTTAAGGAAAAGAGGGTTTTTAAAAAAATATCAACGTGAAGAGCGGCGTGGCAAAGATGACACGTATCTCTCATGAGCATCTCTTCGGTGCTGTCGGCACTCAATCTCTCGTTGAACATAGCATACATCAGTTTCAACCTCTACAGCAGACCTCTTTTCTCGCCGGAGGTCTTGAATCTTTCTCTTAAAAGACCTATGATGGTGGTCAAGTTCTCGTTCATCCATATACTGAATGTCTTTTTGGTTTATCTTCATAATTTTACCTAACGTTCTTATTATACTGCGTTATTTTGAAGTTACACGATTTAGCTTGCGTATTTTAAAGCGAAATACGTAGATATTTTAACATGTCAGATGTCACTGTACACGTAATTATTCAGCTTTTTTGAAATAAAAGATACACTAAAATAGCTCTGGGGATATCCTGGCTTGGCATCTAGGATTCCCTAAGGAGATCTATCTAAGATGTATCCTACAGGGTGCAGGGATGGTCTATTCATTAGATTCCAAGCGACCTTCAATCCGACCTAACATCAAGATGATATCGTTGTTCTGGTCCCTGATTAATCGAATATCGTCTTTTACTTCCTGTAGCTCTGCCTCTAGGTTTTCTCCTGCAATCTCAGAGTAATAGTGCTCTCCGCCATAGCTTTGAATCCAAAAAATAGAAGCTATCACCGCACCAATTAAAGAGAGAGTGATCCCGACCCACTGCTTGAGATTTGACGAAGATGGTGTAGACGTCCGACTCATTCTTTCGTCCGCTTTTCAATCTGTCTCACCCTGTCTGTAATAAGAGACTGCTGATGTTTCAACCCATCGATCTCAACACAAATAGCGCTTCTATCAACCTCTCGATCTACATCTTCAGCTGGTGGATTTGACACAGGGGAAAAAACCAAAGATAGCACTATTAAAGTGCCTGTAACGACAACCCCTATAATCCCGTGATTTAAAATCCCGTCCATTAATACACTTCCCCAAATACACCGAAGCGATCTTTAACTAAATTTTTTACGTCTTGTCGACTGGACTTTGGACTAACTTTTACCCGTACAGAATATCTATTTCCCACTTGACGAATTTCTCCTGCAGATTTTATCGCTTTATTCAATCTTAACCACGTCATTATCAAAGAGAGATCAGACTCATAATCAGCAGAAATTGTAGCAAATTTTCCACGAGGTTTTTTTAATTTTCTTTTTCTTTTTTCGTGCAGAAGCACTTCATCATGCTCTCGTCGAAGCGTATCCCCTGACCACTGACCAGCGACGACATATTTTAAATCAACGTCAGGATCATTTAAACTCTCTGCGTCATTTTCAAATAAAAGAACCTGCCTAATAAATCCTCTTAGCACTGTCATCTTAAATCACAATCGGTTCGTCGTTGTGAAGTATGGGACGACCAGATAGCGCTAAGACTCTAACTATCCTCACACCGGGGAGAGTCTTAATGTTCTTTCCAAGCACCATGAGGTTCTTATAGAGTTCAGTAGAGATGGGTAGAAACTTAACATATATGTCCAATACTGTTTGCCCGCCTCCAACTCCAGGGCGAGAGACCTTTGATTTCTGGCCTACTACAGTGACTGTTGTTAGAGCTCTGATTCGAGTCAGGGTGTCCGGGACGTGAGCCTCCGCATCCATAGTTATCCGGAGAGACACATTCATCACCTCTCTGTCAAGGCGATATTTAGGTTCAACCTCAAGAAGAAGGTTTACAAACTGTCTAACAGATTTCCCTGGTTGTGAATGAGACATGCTACTATTAAATAGGTGTCACCTATCATTAATAACACATTTAAAAAGCTGCATTGACATCTGCAGGATCCTCTTCAACCATCGCGCAGCCAACAGTGAGCATCATGGTGGCAGCTGAGGCTGCATTCTCTAGCGCAGTTCTAACTACCTTGACTGGATCTATTATTCCCATTTCAAACATGTCGCCGTAGTGATCTGCTCTTGCGTCATATCCAAATGAATCGCTGCCCTCCATCACCCTCTGGAGAACCACATCCGGGGCACCACCAGCATTTTCCACAATCTGTCTCAGCGGCTCCAAGCAAGCCCGTCTAACTATCTCAGACCCCACAGCAATGCCATCTAAATCTGACGTTGAAAAGCGTGTCAACGCTCGTGATGCTCTAACGAGTGCCACTCCTCCGCCTGAAACAATTCCCTCTTCGATTGCAGCCTGAGTTGCATTTAAAGCATCTTCTACTCTATCCTTTCTTTCTCTAAGCTCCATCTCTGTCGCACCTCCGACTCGCAACACTGCCACCCCTCCCGAAAGTCGAGACAGCCTATCCTTGAGAATTTCATGTTCAACACTATCTAGAGTAGGATCTAAAATTTGAGATCTAATTGATTCAGCTCTCTCTTCAACGTCGCCAGCATCGCCTTCACAGTCAACAAACACCGATCCGTGTTTTCCAATTATAGCCTTGCGGCAGCTCCCAAGCTCACCTATATCAACATCAGAAAGCTTGTTGCCTGACACCGCAGAGACGATTGCCTTAACACCCAAAACCGCAGCTAAATCCTCTAACATGTGAATTCTATTTTCTCCAAATCCCGGCGATCGAATTGCACAAATCTTTAACGACCCTCTGAGTTTATTCAAAACAAGACCCTGCATAGCCTCACCGTCGACGTCATCAGCAACAATTAGCAGGCATCTTTGCGAATTTAAGATCTCCTCTAGCAGGGGCATTAAATCTTTTAAGTTGTCAAGCCGTTTATTGCAAAGCAAGATCAGAGGATTTTCTAGAACACACGTCATCTTATCTTGATCTGTAATAAAATAGGGAGAGAGATAGCCTCTCTCAATTTGCATCCCTTCGACAATGGAAAGAGAAGTCTTAAACCCCTTGGCCTCTTCAACAGTGATCGTGCCATCCTTTCCCACCTCTTCGATAGCTGACGCCAATAGCTGACCAATCTCTATCTCACCGTTTGCAGAAATCGTACCCACCTGTTCAATCTCATGATTGTTAGTGACTGGGATGCATATTGATCGAAGGTTTTTGACCACAACTTCAACAGCAAGATCAATACCTTTCTTGATGTCAGAGGCTGGATATCCAGCAGCAAGCAGCTTAATTCCCTCCGAGAATATCGCCTGAGATAAGACTGTGGCTGTGGTGGTCCCATCGCCGGCAAGATCGGCTGTTCGAGATGCCGCTGCCTTAATCATCTGAACTCCTAAATTTGGAAACTGAGATTTTAGGTTTATAGCTCTCGCCACTGTCACTCCGTCTTTAGTTAGTATCGGGTAACCGCCTGGATTTTCAATCACCACATTTCGACCCCGGGGTCCCATTGTCACCTTTACCGCGTCAAACAGAGTGTTGACTCCGAATAAGATCTCATCTCTTGCAGCAGAGTCAAACTTTATTATTTTGTTACTGGCTTCCACTGTCAGCCCTTGAGGACCCGACGACGTGACTCTGCCAAAACGTTTTGCGCATCAATTATTCTGCGATGCTTGGTGCAAACATTTTCTGCAACTATTAAGTCTCCCACCCACAGAGCAATTTCATCATCGTTGATGATCCCCTTTTCTCTTAGCAAATTCAATTCTGAATTTATTAAAATTGTTTCCATTAGATCTCCTGTCCCTCTGGCAGACTAACCGATCTTATTTTGGCTCGGACTCCGCCTTCAAGCTCTATTTCACCGTCGACGAGCTCACTGATGTTTATATTGTTTTTTCCGTTGCTCTCTTCGTCCGGTGACACCGACTCGCTTTTCTGCGTGTGATAGCTAAACTTTTCGCCAGCTAGGACGACTGAGCGCCTGATTATCATTTCGATCATTGCCAGGGTGTTCTCTGTCATTCTCTCTCGGGCTTGATTTTCATCAGAAAAAATCTCTGCTTTAACCTTGTCAAGATCCACAACAGTAGAATTTTTATCTGGTAATTTAACCACATAGGAAACACTCTCACCCTCCAGGGTTTTTCTAACTACCTGCTCAATAATCTGGACCGGCAAGACCCTTCGATCTTTTTCCATTAGTAAGAATAACACTTGACCGACACTATAGTTCACTTACACTAACCTATTACAGTATACAGATATCCATAAAGAAAGGCCGCGTTAAACGCGACCTGGTCCCTATTCTTTAATCTGAGACTGATGTCTAAGAATGTCTTCAGTTAATACAAGAAACGTATCCTCGTTTCCCGTCTGCTGCGTGTATGAGGAAAGATCTACCTTTCTTAGCTCTTCTTTCAGTTTGGTCTCTTCTCTGTAGCCGCCGTAATTGGAATAGATTCTTACAAGCTTTTCAATTACGCTGGGATGTAGTTTCAATTTAGACTCCAGTCTACTTAAAGCCTATCCCAAGAGCTCCCATTGTGATCTGGCCGCGCCTGCTTCGTCTAGGCTTGTTATCACCATATACCCAAGATGCATCATTGTAAACCCGATCTTCCAGGTCGGAAGGAGAATTTTCCATCATCTCCCGGATCTCGCGGCGGATGACCTTACGCACCTTAGTCTCATCGAGGTTTTGCTGACGCTGGCGACGCATCCGAAGAATTTCTTTACGAAGCATGCCCTCATCGATCTCTATAACCTCATCGAGATCCTCGTCCTTTCGGCCGCGCTTCCCCTTCCGCTTTCCTCTCCAGGTGTAATCTTCGTCGCCCGGGTCAGTGTCAGATTCCTCTCCCTTACTTTCGCCTCTCTCGAGAATCTCAGGACCTTCCTCTCCGCCTTCTGCGAGCTGATTCTTTCCAAATCTCCAGTCAGCCTCATCTGAGACTGCGGCGTCATCATGCATGCTTCTGTTGCTCGCCTCAGTTAGGGTTCTTGCGCCTGACGGGGCGAGGCCTGCGAGCCGGGCAAGACGGTCTGCGTCAAATCTCATGGTGTGTCTCCTTACCAAACAATAGTAATTATGGCGTAGAGATAGAAACTACATCATAATTACTTTTTCTAGAAAAATGCTGAACTTGTCTGGAGATTTTCTCCAGTACTCTATCAGGTTTGAAGTCTTTTTCTCTTTCTTGTCAAATCTCATTTTTTCACGTCGGAGAAGAGATCTCAGGTTCTCTCTCTTCTTTACAGCTCGAGCGGAGCAGGTTGAAATTCTACTTTTAATTTCATTCAGGCGGGCTTTCTTATCTAGCCTTATCTTATCCTGCTGCTTCGAAAGCTCAGAGATTCTCTCTTCACTATTGTTAGAAAGCCCTCCAACAAGAACTCTACACTTTTTCATAGCAAGAGACTTATTCATCTTAGCCTTTCCTCTGGCTCCGGAAGATGGGGGTCGAAAATCTTCACTAGTAAGATTACTAAAGTGAAAAGCTGAAAACTTGGTAAAATCGTCAGAGGCAACAATGTAAAGATAATCTAACGACTCCTTAAGCTGCAACGTCTCGTAGTCAGTTTGAAAGCTAATCTGACCAGATCTATTTCTCGTGGTTAGCTTGCACTCAAGCTCCCTGTCCAGAGACCTGATTTGAATATCTGGCTGACCCGGTCGTCCGTCACAAACGACATCTTTATGCTTCTTTGCTATCTCCTGAGCCACAAAAAACTCCTGGGATTGAGACATGATGTTATTTCTCCTCCCTAGATTTTCCAGCATGTCCATCTCAAACTCATCATGTACGCTAACAAGACGGTCATGAAAGTTTTGCATCTGGGTCAAGGCTGAGATCAGCATCGATCTGGTTAGATAGATCACGATGATTCTCCCGATTCTAGATTTCGTCGAATCTTTGCGGTGATTTGAGATCCCTTTTTGGCTGCCACCCCTACAGGTTCAAGACCAAGGGAAAATCTTACGTTATCATACTCAACAGGTGAAAGCCTCTGCTTTAAAATATTCATATCCGCATATTGATGCAGATCCCACTGCACAACAGGTACCTCTTCCCCGGTAGTGCCAGGTTCAAACTCACCAGTCTCTCTGCTTTCAAAAACGTATAACAGCTCAGGCATCGTCTCACCTGGCGGCACCATGACAAAGGGAATCTGCGAAGACCCTTCCTCTGTCGTCTCCTCATACATTATCTCCGGAACCCAGTTTTCATTACTAGACATTAGCATACTCCTTATAGATAAATTCTACCCAAAATATAGAAATGTTTATCTATGCGTTATAAAAATTCCAACGGGCTTCAGAGAATATCTCGTTAAACTCATCGAATATCTCAGGATAGGCACGCAGGCTATAGCCTCCTAAAAAGCTTGCCTGATCCTCAAGCTCTGCTAAGATCTGGGTAAACACATTTGAAGCCTGCTCCCTGATATTCAAAACAGAATAGCCCTCTATGTCTTTCTTAAATTCTAGCGCAGTGATCTCAGGTATCTCGAGTGAGGGTTCACCTTCAAGGCTAGCAGTCATATTCAATATCTCATCGGAACTGGGAATGTCTGGGAGGGCTGACACATCAACTCCCGCTGCCTCAAAGACATCCCTAATTCTCTGAGTTAGATCCTGGGGTGTTTGTTGCTCTTGAATGCTCCTATAGTCAGACACTAACCTGCCAACATCACTTCTAACATCGACGACAAAGTCTGCCATCATGTCACGCGGGGCTACGGTCTCCTCTGCCTCAATGAGCATCTGCGATAACGATCTCGACTCAGGTAGGATGGGACCTGGAGGAATGACAGGACCGCTCCCTAAAAGCCATCGGGTATATGCAGAGTCAGCTGCGGACGCAGTCCACCTCCCAGCACCGGCCACTGCCTGACCACCTCTCTCAGCCCCGGTTAAAGAAACCTCATATCCTCGGGACACCCCTTGAGCACCTCGAGCGCCGAGCCAGCTGAATGCCTGGAAGAATGGAGCTAGGGCTCCCACCGCTGTCTTGGTCAGAGCCTTGACGATGCCAACTGTGCCCGTGAATGTGGCGCCGAGGATTCCAGCGGGACACGACTCTGGCGCTCTCATAACTGTCCTCGTTTTACCAGTTGGCACCGCCACCTGACGCCCGGTGTCGTCCCGGGGCACCATGGCCATGATGGGAACCTCAACTGGCACCTTTGGACATTCCTCACCCTTCTTCCCGTGCTCTGCTGTGTGATAAAGCGGAGATAGCAGATTCTTTACGACTCCGACATCTCCCGCCTTGAGCGCCCCAACAGCTGCTTTTGAACCGGGCGCAATCGCCGACGCGGGCTCGTGAATGGCACCGCCGTGGACGATCCCCCCACTACCAGCAGCACCAGCTTGTTCTGAGAGAAGGGTCTCCCTGATGAGATCCCTGATCAGGTTATTTTCATCGTAGGTCACCAAACATCTCCCTTCTCTCACTGAGCGTGCGTAAAATCAAAGACACGCCGGTGATCTCTCTATAATAACTAATCAGCTCCTTCTCAAAATCATTCAAATTCTGCTCCTTTGTAATGGGATCCCGGGTTGAAAAGTGCTTCCTTAGAAAGGAAGGGAGTCCCTTCATCACCTCTTTCTTAATGGTCACCCAGTCATCACAGCTCTCAGTGTAGGAGGCAACAAACCTCACCTGATCTAAGATGCTACCTTCCTCAGGATCACTTGAGATCATGACAGTATTCTCGTATTAGCAAGGCCAGAGCCTCAGACACCGTCTGATGACCTCCGACCTCTACACTGGAGGGTGTCTCAGCCTCAGCTGTCGCCAGCGCCTGTGGGTCAGGAAAGGACATCGTCTTAACCTTCTCAGCAAATCTTTTCCTATCCTCATCGTTGTCAAGATCAATTCCCACCTCACCCGGCGGGGGGAGCTGTTTCAGGGGAGACTTTGTCAACTGGGATCTAATTCCATAATTTGCCCCTTTAAAGTTTCTGAAATATACAGAACCCTGCGCGTCAGGAAATTCAAAAAATCTTGTTGTCTTTATGTTTCCGCTCTCATCTCTAAACTTTATCTTAAATTGTGGGTGAAGATGAAAGAGACCTTTTGTTTTAATCTGCACAAGACCTGCCTTTTTAAGCATGTAGTATCGCCTTAGGATCTTTGCAGAGACAATGTATTTCGCTAGCAGGGCCCCTGTGATCTCCTTTCCCGACTCTTCTAAGACAGGCTTGACAACATCATTATATTCCTTTTTACTCACCTTACTAAGGATACTTTCGATCTTTGGGCGTTTGGACTTTTTTCTGTCCTTGTTGATCGCGTTCTTAACCTTCTTGAGCTTTTTCTCAACCTCAGCGGCAGTAGGATCAAGGTTAATCAGATTAGCAATGTCCTGATTTTGGGGCTTTGGATTGGATGCAAAAAATTCTCCCTTATCATAATCATATCGAAGAGTAGGCTCACCAGCCTGTGCATTCGGAAGCTTGACCTCAATTCCTAGCTTTCCTGAAGCGACAGGGATATATACGTCAGATACAGAGTTATCCTCTCCCCCTAGGGCCTTTACCCCTATGTCTATGAGACTGTCCTTTATCTTTATCTCATATTCATATCCTGCTGCTCGGAGTCCACCAGTGACACCTGCTCCCCCAAAAAGTAGCACTAGATTTCCAAGATCAGGAAACTGGTAAGCAGTGTATGTGCTGCTTGGGTTAGGATCTTCATCAGGTGCTAGCTCAATGATAGTTCCGGCATGCCCAGGGACCATCTCATCATACAGCGTGTTCATCAGCAAGCTGAAGTCATACTGATCGGCGACGCCGGGAGACAAACCAAATCTCATGAGATTATCAGCAGCTGAAGACCCGATCACCTTTTTCATATCATTTCCAAAGAAATCAGGTGAGCTTAGAATACTCATGAGAACTTTAGCCCGGGCAGACATAGAAGCCGCAGCAGAAAACCTCTCCTTATCTTCAGAGCTAACAATGCCTACTTCGATATCTTCATCTTCCTTCTCAGGCTCAATATCTATCTGCTGAGTGGGCTCATCCGGAGAAATCTCAGGAGATACCTCTAGATTTTCAAGCAGCTCCTTGATAAATGTCTCTAGTAGTAAGCTTTGCATCAAAATTATCCGATGATCACTGCCTGAATAAATTCTCTCAGGGTTTCACTGGTGTGTGTAGGATTCTCTCTCTCAATATAATTAATCGCCTTTTGAGCTTCATTTTTTGTCTTTTCATCTTTGGTGTTGAACTTCCAGTCAATATACGTCCTAAATCCTTTCTCCCCGTCTGAAAGAGCATCAACGAACCCTTCCTCACCAATATTATTCCTCATGTGATCTACAAGCTTCTCAAAGGTCCAGATCTCTCGCTTGGGAACCCTTATGCCGACCAAAGGGAGGTAATCATCAGGATCAATAACTCTTCCTACGAGCTCACCGTTAACCTTTTCACGGTACCCTCCTGGAAATTGAAGTGTGTATTTGTAGGTCGTACCTGGTTTAGACTCACGAAGTCCCCTATTCCTAGCCAAAAGATGAAGCATTAGCTTGTGATATTCTCCTCGGACGGCGCCTTCTCCTCCGCCTGAGAGCTCAAATGCTGTATCTTCCATGTCTGGGCTTGCAAAGAGATCAACCTGATAATAAGGACCTCCTTCATGTACAGCAATCATGACAGCTGCACCTGTTCGTGCTGACCCAACCCCCAGAGGATAGATGCGTGGTATTCCCTCAACAAGCTCATCACTAAGGTAAGATAACCCTTGTAGCTTTGAAATCAGCGTGTTGACATCAGGCTCGCTGACAATTAGATCAACATCACCAATTAGCTCTTTATCTGTGCCAGTGCTACCTGCAGGCTCAAACTCTAGCATTAGAGGTTTTAATATGTTGTTGTCGACAATGCCTATAATTGTTTCTGCCAGCGATCTGGGTATCGGCTCATCTGTGGTAACCGGTGGGCCGGCCGCCCTTCCCCCAGCAGTTCGTAGCCTAAACGCCTTACCCCCTTCACAGATGACGTCTCTTACAAGATTTCGAAGAGCGATCTCTCTTATCCCTGCTTCATCGTCTTGTATCGTGGCACCCGAATAGGCGAAAAATCCTCGAAGCTTATTGATCGGAGTGAAAAGCCCAGTTAGCTTTCTTGTCTTTCCCTTCCAGCTAAAAACGATCCCCTCGGTGGCCTGTTCAAATCTACCTGCAATCTCCTCAAAGGTGGGATCATCAGCTGAGCTGATGCTCGCTAATGACGCGCGGAGCCTCTCCCGAACCTTTGGATTGGTGATAATTTTTTGATTCTTAAATGCATTTTTAACACTAATGACCTGATTGATGAGATCATCTCTATTACTTGCCCTAAGAGTAAACTCAAGATTTTTAAAGGCGAGCTCACCAATTCTTTGGATGATTCTCTCGAGCTCAACAATTGATAATGCAAGGAAGGATGCCCTGTGCTTAAGGATCTTAGAGTTAAATTCTTGCCACGCCTCTCTGCCTGCCACCTTTGGAAACAACCTCCCAATCTCTCCCTTGCCTGTCAGGATCCTACTTGTCACAGGGGCTAGCAGAGAATCTGGAACCAGGCCACTCTCAACAAGGCGATCTCTCACCATTGCTCCCGCTAGATCTCTAACTGTAGCTGAGCTTTCAATCCCGTATGAAGACAAGAGCGATCCTAGCTGCTGTCTTATCTGATCTGCTTCCTTGTCAGTGGCCTCTAGAGATTGCTTTAACTTAAGATAGGGAACCGGTCCCATGTAGAAGTTTTCATTTGCACTTTGCTCTGCCTCTGAAACAAACCTGTTAAATGTTGAAACAACGTCTGGGTCATCAGAGTTAACCCCTATGAATCTAATGCTTGGCTCGTCATACACAATTGTGTTTGGATTTTCAGGTGTGAGAAGAGCAGACTCAATTTTAACAGCACCATTTTGAAAAAGATCACTCCACCGGGAGGGATCTGCTGCTGGAATTGCTACCTCCTCAATCGCATCATATGCTTTTACAAAGGCGTTCCTTACGCTTTCGACAGGATGCCCACCGACACCTGCTCTATCTTTCCCATCGCCGCTGCCGCCCTTGCTAAAGAATAGAAGTCTGTTATCTTGAACTGTGAGCGTAATGTTCTGACCATCCATCTTTTCCTGGACATCCTCTAGCTCCCCTGTCTTAGCAGCGTCAATTAACTCGTATAGATCTGAAAGCGGCATTGAAAAGGCTTCATAAAAATTTAAGATGTGTGTACTCGGATCTTCAGCCTCCTCGGCAGACTCTACAATTCGCTCTACAATTCCTTCAAACATCAATGGGGTCATTATTATCGCCACATCATCCCCTTATCGTTGCCTTGATAAACGCACGAAGATATGCCTCTGACATATCTAGCCTCTCCTCTGGACCCAAAAGAATTTCAACAATCTGATCTTCCTCTTCAGGGGATAAAAAATTCGGAAGGTAGCGTTTTATGTTCTCAACATCTCGAACGCTTACGTGCCCTCTTAGGTCTGTTCCGCTCACATTAATATAGTCCTTCAGGTCTGTAGATCCTGCTTTCTCGTAGGTTGTTGCTAAGGCACTCATCATTCTCTCAAGCGGCTCTTCACTATCTTCATCTACCGCATCGTCAAATTTCAACCTGCCGGTAGAGATCAAGTCTCCAAAATATTTTTCCGTCTTTTCAGGATCGTTTAAGTAATAATATCTGTCTAGATCCGACCTTCGACCGTAAACTGTAAGCTCACCAATCAGATTAGTGTCAATCCCTAGGTGATTCTCTCCATTCTTCATCGCCTCAATAAAGCCAAATATCTCACTCACGGGAGATCCCGGAGGTTGTGGATTTATTACCTCGATGTTACCACTGTAGCGCCTCTCAAGTGCACCCTTGACAATATCATAGATGCTGTCCGCCATCTCAACAGTATATTCTCTGGAGCCGATAGCGCGGCCCTTCGCCTTCCTTTTTTTCTTTGGTCTCGAGATGCCATAGAAAAGATAGGTCTTGTCGTTCTCGGCAAGAGACAGCGCCAGCTTAGAGAAGTGACCTGTTGTGAAAGGCTTAAAACCACCGCCGAAGAGACCTACTCGCATCTATTATCCCCTATAGATAATTATCCACAAAAAGCTAGATTTACACGAATAAATCAAACATCAATATATTCTGCTTCATCAGGACTAACAGAAAGTTGATAGGTGTGTGGGTTGTATCTTATGTGCTTAGTCTCTAGGATTGCCCTAGAGTCTTGGGGACCGTGAAGCCCATAGTTAAACATGTCAATCTCAGGCTTATATTTTTCTTCAAGTATGTTTTTATATGTGTCAATCTCAGCCCCGAAACCAGGCCTATGTGGAGAATTTAAATAATCAAGCATCGGATTTTTAGTGCTCTTGCCGCCGTTTGCTTTTATCTCTCCCACCTTTCTGTAGGGATCACGATTAGGCTCTATTTCAATATTTTTTAACAAGTGGTGCAATCCGTCACTCATGTTTTCCATCCTCACTAAATAATCAGGAATGCAAATGCCGCTGTCATCAAAGAGCTGAAAATATAAAAATCTAGAAAAATTAGGAGCAGTCCTTCTCCCTTTTTCAGATCTTAGCATGTCGACAAACCCGGCAAAGCCTCCCCCCTGGGAACCGTGAGCTCCTATTTGTTTCTTAGCCATCGCTGAAGCAAGACTGTAGTTGGTGCCTCCCCCTGACCACCCATAGTTCCAAAGACTATAAAGGTGGCTGAAGGGATTTCTAATCGTTGCCACCACTATAAAGTCATCTCTGGAGCCCATCTCAACGTCCCCGTCGAATATGATATCACTTTTGATATTTATATTGCTTTTTGTAAATCCGTATTTGGTGCCTTTCCCATACCAGCTATCTAGATCTGCAAAAAAACAATGTCCTCTGTACACCCAATGGTCTTCGTTAGGCCGATCGCCCACCACAGTTGCATTTACAAACTTGGTGCCCGTCTTTGGAACTCCAACAAAGATAATCTTTTTCTTGCCAATTCCTACTAAAGGCTTAGGAATTTGTGTCACTAGCGATCTTCTCTTTCTTTCTCTTTGATCAACCCAGATGATAGACCTTCCCTATGGGCCTTTCTTCTTAGGAATCTCAGGCTTTCCATGCAGCGGGTAACCCTATCTCTCTCCTTGCGATCAGACCTTAGAAGCTGACGCCTAATCAACGTTAGACCTTCGAGCAGGCTATCATACGTGTCAATGTGAGATTGAGACCCATACTCAACGTCATTTCCCTCTAAGGTAATAAATCTACGAGAGGTTCCTCGAACTGCCTCTCTGATAAATTGTTTTAAAAGTGATCTCGAGCTTTTTCCCACAGCAGCCTCTATGGGATAATTAGGCTAATTCTGAGAGATTTTTAATTTCGATCCACTTTCCATCCTGTGCTTTATCAACAGCGTTTTTGAGAGACCCGAAGACAAACATCCTTATGTGATCGTCTGTTACCTCCTGCTCGCTGTCAAGCTCAAAATGCTCCTGAAGCTTTTTTAAAAAATCATCGTCAAATTGAAAATCTAGGTCACCGCCCTTGGGGAGGTTTATCGTTTTTCTTTTCATAATCGTAGTCTATCCTGAGAAGCTATATGAGTTAACTCATTAGGGATCTAACTTTCTTTCTTAGCACTTCGGTCACCTGTCTTCCCACCTGAATCGGAGGCGTGATATCCTCCTCTCTTGAGGCCGATCTGCGAGGGGCTCGTTGCGGCTCTGCTGTTTTCTTGGGTCTGGGAGATTTTTCACCTTGTGGTGCCTGGTCTCCTCCGCCACTTGACATCTGCACAGAATCAGGTGGGTCACTGGGATCCTGTGCTTCGGCGCCGCCCAGCTCACTTGTCATGATGTCAGCGATTGATTTTAAAAATACGTGAAGCACATTTCTCTCTACGTCATCTAGGGCATCAACATACTGCTCTAAGTTTTGCCGGATGTCATCTTGTCTCAAGGATTCACCCGATCGAATCGTATTAATTTGATCTCTAATGCTGTAAAAGCTTACATCTTCTGATGGAGATTCTGGCTTCTTCTCCTGTTGGGGTTCTGCCTCAGGAGTCTCAGCGGGAGGGGACTCCTCCTCCTCAACATCAACTGTAACATCTTCTTCATTAAATCTATTGACGTCAGATTGAATGCTACTAGCCACAGACTTTTGATACTCTCTCTCCTCGCGGCCTTTTTCTGCCAGACTTCTTTTGGATTGCACAACGCTCTCTTCAGCTAGAACCTGTAAAAACATTTCAAGGCATTCTGCGGAATCAATTTTAATGTTTCTCACTTCTCTCTCCTGGCGAATCTTATTGAATTTTGCCATCTTTCCCGATATAGTTTATTATAAACTCTCTGGGGAAGCTCCTCCTTTTCGGTCACAGCCTCCTTGAGTTTTTCTGCATTTTCAGCCTCTCTCTTGACAATGTCATCTATAAATTTATCAAATTTAAATTCCATGGTGTTTTCCTCATATAATATCTATTTGTTAGACCCACAAATGGTCATGGTGATTTTATGAATATTATTAACTGAGATCTGGGATTCGACCTCAGAGATGTTAAAATTTTTAGAAATTTCCAGTATGATATCTGCTTGGTTTACTATTCGCAGTGAATCAATTTTCTCACCCCTTAAGAGGTGTGTCATTAACCGAGTGCTACATTCCATCTCAATGATGAGATCTGCTGAGGGACACCAGTTAAATTTTCGAATGAGAGTAACTGGAGCAGTATATTCTTCTTCATCAATCTTCATCTTGCACAAGATCTGAGAGGTATAAAGTTCGGGCCCCTCTTCCGAAAAAGCCTTATCCACATCTATTCTCCCTGAAAGCTCATCACTCATCAGAATGGTTGGTCCAGTATCAGATATTTTCATCTCTTACTTCTTTAGCAGTATAGTAATCCTGTACGTCTCGATAGAGGAGATCACAGAAATCAGCTAGCTCCTTGTCAAGTTCTGTCACCCTGTCTACATCGTGGGTATACGTCTCAATGGTGACTGCTCTGTACTCTATGATTATCTTGGCGTGGTGCTTCATCCTTTCTTCATAAACCAATAGATCACCTATGAAGTCAAATAGCTTTCTAAATTCATCAAATTTAAATCTCTTAACGAGACGCTCAGGAGATTCTGCCACCTGCCATGTGGAATGCTCAGCCTCGATTGGAAGTTCCCGGGGCAAGCCAAGTATATTTTCTCTTAATATCTTATCGGCAGCATCGGGGTTTCTTCTTGCCTTTCGGGCTTCAGCGTCAAAATCAAGTAAGCTCATCTTCTCTCCCTATTCCGAAGCCTTTTCTTTTTCAATCTGCCTAATGTACCTGTCTCTTCTTGCGGGGGCCTTTGCCAGGGAAGTGTCAATCATTTTTACTAGAAGGTCTTCATCCCGCTTAAAGCTATCCATAAGCTTAATCTTTTTGGCTAAAAACTCATCGAAATCTTCACGGGCCTCTATGGTGCCAAAAGCTCCGGCATTTTGAAAATCAAGGAGAAAGGCTCGGATTCCGCCCTCCTTGGCAGCACGATGTGTGTCTTCCGGAACAAACTCCTTAGCAAGCTCATTAATGAAAACTTGCACTGCCTCAAAGGCATTTCTCATATCTCTAAACTTTTGCGAGTTGATGTCCACGTCAGTCACAAATATGTCAGGCCCGCCGACAACATTCTGAATTCTCTCGTATCCCGCAAGATCTGGTTGATAAACTCCGTTTGGTCCAAAAAATCTTTCCCGGATGGTCTCGTCGTCGTATCGATTCTTAAGAAACTTCTCAAAGGCATATCTAAAGAGCTCATAGGACTTCTCAATAATCCCGGTTGATGCCTTAACTCGAAGATCATCATATATTACCGGAATACTCTCTCTCCCTCTAGGCATTCTTCTCAGACCAAACACCTTTCTCAAAACATCTGAAGGCAATCCTAACGCAAGCAGATCGTCGTAGAGGACATTTCTAACATTTGATATTCCTGTATTCATCTCTTCTGATATTTTCTCAGTCATGGCGCGAACTGCCTCTTGACTTAAGTTTAGTCTCCCGGGCTCAAACTCATCTGCTAGCGCTTCATCTCTTATTTTCTTTCTAATTGCTTTAACCTCATCAGACGTGAGTGACTCAGTCTCAGGAATTTTTTCACTTTCTGCAGCACCCAGCTCTGCCTGAAGCCCAAGCTCACGACCGATCTTGTCTTCCTGGGCCGTCATTATTTGTTGACTCAGATCAGCTGAGGATACTGAGAACTCCCCCTCTATCCCTGACACACTGAAGGTGTAATCTCCCACAGCTCCAATTTCAGATATCTTTCTATCCATGTAGATTTTAAACTTATCCTCTGTGGTCTTATCTCCGAGCTCTTCCGCATCAGCCTCGGACGGAGGCTTTTCAGCTTCCTTCCACAGAGTGTCAGCCAGCCTATTAGAAAACATTGCCATCGCGTCCTCTGGAGAGTCAGAGACCCGACCTTCTTTTGCAAGATAACCCGATAGGCGAAGCTTAATCCACTCTTCAAAAACAGGAGGTAATATATTTAGATCTCTAACCCCTTTGTCAAATTCTCTTTTTATCGGGTCAAATTCCATTGCCCTGTCAAAGACAGCATCAACAGCCTCAGCACTGGCCAGAGTCTGCTCAGGTCTTTCCTGACCAGTGTGAAAATCTCTTGTCGCTGTTCCGGGAACGTCGAACATGTGGAGGCGATTTTGAACTATCTTATTGATAACAGCATCCATCGCTAGATTGACATAATGAGACCTTGAAACTCCCCTGGCTTCACCGGCTTCGGAAAAAAGAGATTTCTCAGATTCCTGATCTTCAAAGATGAGTCCCAGCATCTCTCTAAGTAGATCCTCATCTCCTCTTGTCTGTGCGTCGTGTCTGTCTAAGGCGAGATCTAAGATCTTGTGGAGGAGCCTATAAAAAAACTCAACCTGAGAGGGCGGTACCTCCTGTGAGATCGTGCTGGCTGCAACTGCAAGATCGCTGACAGAAGTCGGAACATAATCAGGATCATCAACCGGAGGCTGCGCGGTTGACAGCTGAAGAGGGACCTGAGCCTGGGGTTCAATTGGAGTCTCATCATCCTTTGCCGGAATCTTAGAGATATCAGCAGAGTGATAAGACCTATTCTCTAGTGTGAGCTTGTCTATCAGCTCTTCAAGTACAGATTTTTTAACGACAACATTCATTAGAAGTTCTTCCTCTAATATAAATATTGTCCTTTTTCAATTTAACTCCCAGCAATTTGCCCATATGCCCAAGCTGAGCCCAATGTTAAAAGTACGCCAGAGGCCGCACCAAGAGAATACCAGAGAGAATTGTTAGGCCTACTAGATCTCTCAACCTGTTCGGTTAAAAAATTGATTTGATTATTTTTAATCTCAAGTACTTCCTGATGTAGGCTCTGGCAGGAATCGAGCGACGCCTGAGTCGAGTCTATTATGAGATCGCTGTGAGCCTGCTGCAATTCCAGTGCCATGGCTATCTCAAGATTACACCTTTCCTCGGTATACGACATGTCAATGATTAGTGCAACTGTTGCGGGTTCACTAAAGAGAGTCCCAGCAAACGGGGCTGGTTCTCCTTCCTGTAGGGCAACAATAAGCTCTTCTGTGGGGATTGGAACTATTTCATCTTCTGCATAAACAACCGGGGCGTAAATCAGAAAGGAAGAGAGGTGTATCGCTAAAATTTTTTTAAACATGTTTTTCTCACGGTTTCACATATATCTCAAACCCTGTTAGCTCAGACAACCGCTTGGTCAAAGCGTCAGGATCATTCGCATAATCAGTTAAAATCTTTTTAGCCTCTTCGCGTTGTTTAGAGTCTAGCTCTCGACGGGCTTCTCTATATTTTTCCTCGATTTGCGTCATCGTTTCAATTGCTCGGGATTGTGCCTCTTTTATTTTATCAACCTCATCCTGATGTGACCTATTCATTACATCGATCTCATCCTGGTGAGATTGCTTAACGTTCTCTATCACCTTGAATAGATTCTTTCCGCCTTCTCGGGAGATCACCCACACCATTATCGCAACACAAAAAACTAGTACAACGTGACCGTTGTGCTTTATCCATACCCAGAGCTTTTTAAATCTAAACCCTAAGGCCATCCATAATAGCTTAGCTTCCATGCTTATAAGACTTAACTGCATCAACGGCAGCTTGACTGCCAATATACACCACAGCGATCATGCCCCACGTTTCAGATGACAAACCATCAAAAACCATTAGACTCGTAGCAGTTAGGAAAACAAACAGCTTTCTGGATATCAGTTTTTCAAGAAGGACATCCATCTTTCCTCTACGTGTTGCCATGCCTACTCTTCTGATACTACGTTATCTTCGACAGCTTCAGTCGGTGAAACTTCTTCTTCGGCAGGTTCGTCCCCTGGCAGTGCAGGTTCATATGTGCATGTACCGTATACAGAGGCGACCACCAGCGCACCCCCTACAACCGTAACATGCACCTTCCATCTATTCCATAGATCTTTAACTCGATCAAGCATAATTTAATCTCTCCTAATTTATAAGATCGTCATCATCATCTGTTAACAACGGTAACAGTGGTATACCTCGAGTTTTTGGTGTTGTTAACTGTCTGAGAGCATTCGATACGAAAAGACACTCATTAGCAAGCTCCACCTGAATGTTAGAGAGGTAAGCTATCATAGTCTTTTGCTCCAGCATCAGGGACTTTAGGTCTTCAATTTTATTTTCTGCCTGAATCACTCTCTCCGATAGCTCAACATGAGATTCAGTAAGATTTTCACTTGCGCTTAGGGCTGTCTTGATCTGGCTAAAAATTTTCATTTTTCCCCTGCGAGAGGGTTATCATGCTCTATTATACTAAATATTGACTCAGCGTCATCTTGTGATAACTTTTTTATGCTTCGCTCCCGCTTTCTAGTTGCCAGGTCTTCCATTATTTTAATCAGGTCGGGTGACTCAGCAGCAATTTTTTGTGCTATTTCCTCAAATAGCTCCTGCATTGACAAGCGATATTTGAAACAGGATATCCTGAGTTTTGAGTGTGCCTCACGAGTGATATTAAAGTGAAGTGCCTTTTTTGTTTCAAAGTTAAGTAGAGAGACTTCCTTGGATTTAGAGCTCACCTAAACTCCTCCACCGCCACCGAGGCCGCCGCCGGGACCGCCGGCCCCAACTGCAATCGGTCTCTCGGGAATCTCAGGCGGACCCTCTAGATTAAAATCAAACTGAGTGTCTAGTATTTCTTCAAACTCATCGACGTGTACTTGGTCATAGTTCTGACGTAAGAAATTCATAGCCCTATTTATTATAACAGTTTTGATATCAAGTAAAACACTAGAGTTTAACGCCAGCCTCGCAACTTTCTTGGTAAAGGCGTCAACGTCTAGCGGTGGTTTTTGAGGCTCAGACTCATCTGTCACAGATATTTTTTCACTCCCTTCTGGTTCGGAGATATCGGTATCAACCTCTATTTCCTCATCAGGAGTTTCATCAGCAGGGTCGTCCTCCATAGGTTGCTCAAAAAGTAAAGAGAACAAAGTCTTTCGTCTAAGTGACTCCTCTAGTCCAGCGATGTCATCCTCTGGAAGAATTGATTCATTTTCAAATTTAATCAGCATTGAATCAATTTGATCATCAACAGAGTCGGAAGAAAGCCGAGTTGCATCTGATGAGTATAACGTATTCGAGACGTCCTGTCCCTCTTCTGCTTCTTCAGCTACCTCTCTTATCATCTCTCTTATCTCTTTTAGATCAAGCTTTCTTATCATTTTTAACCTCTTAACGACCTCTCAATTCTCTCTGCCCTCTTGAATCTATCTGTGATAACATTCCAGTTCAATTCCTTCATCATTGCATATACATAGGTCTTTCTGTCATTTAGATAATCTCTACTATAGGCGTGCTCCCAGCAATCTAACACAATGATCGGATAGATTCCCACCAGCGTATTTAAACTATGAAGATCCACGATGGTGTTGACATAACTTTGCAAGTAGATGTGAAATCCAGTTATAACCCACCCGCTCCTTGCAGACATGGCACACGCTATAAAATCCTTTTGCCACGCGTCAAAGGTTCCAAAGTCTCTCTCTAGGCGCATATATGCGATGGAGTCCATCGCTATCTCACTATGAAGATCGCTGATGTTAGAAAAGTAGAGCTCATGTAACCAAAGTGCATTTAGATTATAAGTTTCATCAATTTTTAAAGATCTAAACTTAGAATCTCTTGAATTTGCATCATCTCTATTTACCGCATCCAGCTCGGCGCTGACTCGGTTGAAAGTTTCAACATATTCCTTATAGAGATCGATGTGAGCACGTTTATTTTTTTCACTTAAAAATTCTGTAGGAAGATTAAATGATTTAATTTGCGCAACGTAGCTCTCTTCTAACACCTGTTTTTCGTCAGCATCAGAAGATGTTTCCATCCCTAACGATTCCTTTATTATGTTTTTTATATCTGCGTTTTTCATTGATGTCACAACCTTCTGTAATTTTTTAGATCATCATTATATATCTTAACTCTGGCCCCGTCTCCTCTCTCACATTCCAAATAGAATTCTTCTCGAGCCCTTTTGAGACAGATGACCGTATATACAAGTCCCGAGTCCTCTTCTTGTAGTTTTAACCCAGGTGAAATGATTGGCTTCTGATCTTCATCTTTTCCGACAAAAATCTCTAATCCTTCAGGTAATCTTTTAGATAAGGATTCATGAATCATCATATCAATATCCTGACCGGAAATAACCCTTAGCATCTATACCTCTTAGTGATTGCAGGCGCCTAATTGTAATTATCTAACCCAATGCTAAAAGCTAACGGAATCATCTAAATATCTTCTAACAGACACACCAGATTCACAAAGTAAATCTATACCTGATATATCTCGATACTCTTCATCATATACCACATCGCTTATACCTGAGTTTATGATTGCCTTTGCACACATTCGACATGGTGAGAGTGTAAGATAGAGCCTTTTACTTTTTGGATTGTTATAGTCAAGCTTTAGCAATGCGTTAATCTCTGCATGAATCATCCCCGACTTGCCAGGCTCTGTTGATTCTGACTCGTTTGGTCCCCCCGCATAGTTTCCATTATATCCTATCGCTAAAACCTGTGTGTTATCCTGTGTCACAACAATAGCTCCAACTTGGCACCGGGGATCATAAGATCTCTCAGCAATAGAATACGCAAATCTCATCCAAACCTGATCCCAGGTGGGCCGGGTCATTTTTCACCTCGATCAGAATGCGAACCGCTTACTGGTCCTTGAATTGAAACCTTCTTTCCCTCGGCCTCTATCACCACATCGACACCTGCTTCTTCTGCCTTTTTCATTAAAACTTCTATCTCTTCTTTTATTTCCTCTACAACAGCTTCCGATGATTCCGCTTCCTCTTCTTTAATATCAAAAATATCATCTACATTAAGCTCTCCGTTAAGTTGAAATCCTGCTGCCTTTTTATGTCCCCCGCCGCCGAAATCTTTTGCAATCTCTGAAACATCTACCGCATCATGAAATGATCTTAAGCTTACCTTTATCATTCTATCGTCATGATCATAATACCAGATTGTCGCAAAATCGCAATCTGGTGCGAGGCGTGCACCGATCTCTGATATCCAGTGAGAGGAGTTTACCACCAGTACCTTCATTCCCTTATAGACTCGAAGAGATGCCTTCTCACACACCTTTTTCACAACTGTCTTGGAATATGCTAATACATAAGAGCCACGCTTGACAGCATCATCAAAAACAGAATCATCTTCAAATTTCTCAAATTCTTCAAACTCAAATGGCACCATATCAAAAGCTGCGCTGAACTCTTTGGAATACGGCAATTCCCAATTCCAGAGGTCTCGATCCTCAATATAGTCGATGAACTTGGGTGCCTCTTTCCCGGGATGGAAAAAATCCCAGGCTAATCGGGCACCAGAGTGCTTCATGTCAAATAGCGTGCTCGAAATATCATGCAGTTCAACCATTGCCGACTTATGATGATCGATTACGATAAGACCTGCTGCATCCTCGATCATTTTCTTAGTTACCGCATTGCTGAAAGAGAAATCAAGAATAGCAACAATTTTATCTTTTACGTCCGGCGGGGGAGACCCATGCTTGCACGAATAATACTCAGCCCGATTCCCTAGCAATTTCCAGGCTGAATACGCTGCACCGAAACCATCTGTGCAGTCAGCGTGATAAATCACGCAGTTAACTGAATTAGGTTCAACGGCCACCTTCTAGCTCTCCTGCATTCATAAAACTGTGAAACTCCCAACATCTAGGTTCATATAGGTCAGCGCCCCCAACAGTAATCTCCTCTCCGGCAAATTTTCGATGAGTGTAGTATGCGTCTCTTCCGGTCACTGTGCAGACAGCTGGGCATATTTCTATCTTGGTAGCCCAGGGCATCATATCTCTTACTTCTTCAAATACATTTCCGGTTGCAGATAACTGCAAAGATGAGACCACAACAGTCTTTCCCTCTCTAAAGAGAGAGAGCAGTGCATCTGAAATGCCTTCTATCATAAATGCCTCGTCAACAGCCACCACATTAAATTTTTCATGAGATCTTTTAATATATTCTAACATATCGAGTCCTGTATTTACACCTACTGCAGGCAACTTTCCTCCTGAGTGAGTGACAATCTCAACATCTGAATATCTATCATCCATCTTGGGTTTAAATGCTACGATACTTTTACTTTGATATCGGTACCTATCTATCGAAGCAAGCAAACGTGTTGTTTTTGAACCAAACATTGGACCTGTAAAAATAATAAATTCTGGATCATTCTTCATGATTGATGTCTTTTCCTTCTTGGGAGTCTATTCTCCCTCTGCCAAAATCATCTTCTACCCTGATAGGAGAATTAGATAAGTTGTCTCCAATTTCGATAATTTCACAATCAGAAACTGCGGAAATTCGGTATGGACATCCTGACTGTACATTTAGAGAATCACCCTCCCCTAGCGTATCTGTTTTTAAAGGGTGTCCTTTTGGATCAGATAGCGAACACTCAGTTCCATACAGCACCGTTGCTTTTCCAGATCTTAAAAATAACACCTCTGTCTTAAGCTGATGATACTTAAAGCTTGTTCTCATCCCCGCTTTTATGAACAGCGTTTTTCCATGAACCCCCTTAAAACCCGACCAGGTTGTTTCATGTCCCCACGGCTTTTCAACAGTTTGACTTTGATCGTGTCGAGAAATCCAAGATGATTTAACGTGCTTTTTACTAGAAGATGTCACCTTATATTTCTCATAGTCTAGGGATTCCTTCAATGTTTCCATTATGAGTTTGTATTTCCCAGGATGCTGTGGCTCTCAAGGATTCGAGAGTGCTGGCCCCGGAATACGACATGCCGCTTTGCAACCCCTTAGTAAGATTTTCAACCTGATTGCGCACTGCACTCTTAGCACGCACGCTTCCTGAGACACCTTCGTCAGCAGGCAAATTTGTTTTCATCCCATTATATCTTGACTCCATGGCATCATTCGAAGCCATTCCTCTAAATATCTTGAAATCGCCGTCGGTTGTTTTAATTATCTCACCCGGGGTCTCTGGGGTCCCGGCGAGCAATGATCCTAGCATCACCATGTCAGCTCCAGCAACAATTGACTTAACAATATCTCCAGAGCATTTTATTCCTCCGTCTGCTATTACCTGAACATTATGCCCATCTGCCTCCTCACAGCACTCAAGCAAACAAGAAAACATCGGCACCCCATGACCTGTGACCACACGTGTCTTGCAACGGGATCCCCCACCAATACCAATCTTGACACAATCAGCTCCCCAGTAGGCTAAATCCTTAACAGCTTGTGGTGTTGCAATATTTCCCGCAACAATATAAACAGTGCTTCCAAATGTATTTCTCATTTGTTTAAGCATTTGACGCATTAATCCCGAGTGCCCGTGAGCAATATCCACAATAAAGTGAGTGGCTCCTGCATCATAAAGCGCTTTTGCTCTAAGTATATCATCCTCTTTTACGCCAACCGACACAAAGGCATCGCAGTTTGCATCCCTAATTCTTCTATACTCACTTACGTTTTTCTCAACTGGCATAAACCTGTGAAGAGATCCGATGGCTCCGGCATTCCACATTGAAATGGCCATAAGCGACTCTGTGATAGTATCCATATTTGCTGACATCATAGGAGATCTTATTTTAAATCGACCTATTGACGTAGAGGTGTCAATCTCTGATCTAGAGAAACAGTCAGAGAACTGAGGAAATAAAAACACATCATCAAAAGCTAGATAAGTTTTTTGCATTTTTCTTTTAGAGGCCCCACCACACGAGCGTCTTCTCTAACCCTTCCCAAAATCTCACAGTGGGCTCATATCCTAGCTCATCTCTAATACTAGAGATATCTGCCTGTGTATGCATAACGTCTCCAGGGCGCCACGATGCATCAATAACTGTTGCATGAGAATATCTTTCTTTCAAGTATTCTAGAATTTCAGAATTAGAAGTTCTATCTCCACACGAAACATTATAACATCTGCCTTTAAAGCCACCAAATCTCGTTTGATCAGCTTCTGCAGCCAGTATGTTTGCATGAACTGCGTTATCAACATAACACATATCTCTAGATTGAGATCCGTCGCCGTCGCTTCTCATGGGCAATCCATTCTTAAGTGCGTGGCACCACGCAGAAACTGCTGTGGAGTACGGAGAGTCTCCGTATTGGCCTGGACCAAAAACATTGAAATACCTTAAACAGACTACATCTAGATCATAAAGATCCCAACAGAGTTTAGCAAAATCCTCAATTACTGATTTTTGCCAAGCGTAGGGAGAGCGAGGATTTTTAGGACAAGACTCATCAGTGGGTAAAACTTCAGCGCCTCCATATACAGAAGACGAGGAAGCAAAGACCACCCTTCTAACATTTCCCCTGCATGCCTCAAAAAGACTAACAGTTGAATTTATATTAACGTCTGTGGTTATAGATGGATTTTCAACAGAAAAAAGAACACGAGGAACTGCTGCCTGATGAAAGATCACATCATAGCATTTATTCTTTATCTTGTTCAGAACATTTGAGTTAGCAAAGTCATCTTGAATAACCAAGATTGTATCACTTGATCTCTCACCGTCCATAGTTTCAAATGCTTGTAAAAAGCTTGCATTTGGTAATACTCGAATATTCAACCCTTCAAGATTTTCTAGATACCCATTTGACATATCATCAACAATGTCGACTGACCATCCCGCTGTATTAAGTCTTTTTGCTAGGTTGGATCCAATAAATCCACAGCCTCCCGTAACTAAGCAAGTTTTCATGTTGTTCTCCTGTATTTTTGTTATCTTAACATATTGGTTTTTCATTCTGCAACATGTGAGCAGAATTTAAATAGAATCTCATTTTAGCTTTATAGTTCTGAGATAGATCCAGCTTTTTATAAGTCTCTGACGTTAAATAATATAAAAAATTTAAGTCATGTTTCATCTTATTTATCACGTCTGTTGATCTAAGCACGAAGTGCATATCAAGCACACCGTCTCTAACTACTGCTTGAATAAAAGAGATGCATGACTCATTTACATAAACAAATCTTCTGGATGAATTTTCTTGAGGAAGGTGATATTCGTTTATACCTTTCTTCTCATTTTCAATTTTTGTTAAAAATCCTGATAAAATAGATCTATAGTACTCTAACTCATCTTTTTGATCTAATATTTTAGCATCCGCCTCATCAAACATTCCATCATCATAAATTGTAAAAGAAAGGTCAGTTGCTTCATTTCTCGGACACTCTGCAGCAAAACCAATTACCTTATTTGATATTTCTGAAATTTTGGTTTTTTCATAACTTATAATTTTATTTTTTAATTGTTGTGTATTTTTATCTTTCGATATGTCTTGAAAACACATTACATTTGGATAGTGTATAAGTCTTCCCGTGGTTGCTTGGAAATTTTCATATACACACCTTAGAGATTTTATATCATGAATCTCATCACCTCGAATACCAAATCTTCGTGAAATTTCATTCCATGGCGGTAATAAAAATACAAATAGATTATTGAGATTATAGAGCTCACTTTTAAAATGATCTTCAATAAAGGGTATATTCCTTCCATTCATTCTTGCAAAGATCATTCTAGATATTTGAGATCTATCCATTAGATGCCATCTATACCCAGATTCCTTGTGAATGTCACGTATTAGAGTCGTTTTTCCCGAACAATCAGGACCTTCAATAAAAACATTTTTAACTGGAAAGGAAATCACTAATACACTATATGTCGAGCTGTTTCATTCGGTAGGCTGTGGTCGAATATCCCCAGGCCTCTGATGATGATGTCTCTGCTATCCACATCGTGTAGGGCGCGGGTATGCTTTCAAATTTTCCCCACACCCTTAGCCATCTGGTCTCAGATGCATCATCACACACTTTCATTCTATAAAATATTTTTCCATTTTTCGTCTTTCTTTCTTCTACGTTTTGTATGCAGAACCAGACAATGTCTTTATTATTACCCTCAAGAGAGGTTACCGGAGGAACCTTTGAATGCTTAATCTTGTTAAGAATCCGAGAAGGAAAAAGTAACTCATCATCAACTGACGCCATGAGGTCAACGCTAAAGGTTATCTTTTCACCACGGGTCCAGTCTTCTACTTCGCGGTTTTCTCTAATTTTCTCAGAGACGAATTCGGGAATATACCCATTCTCCTTTGTTGCCTTTTTAAATGCAGTCTTGGTCATGCCATACCTGCCCTTCTTCAACAGGTCATAATTTCCAACTATGATGTTGTAAAGTTGCTTATGATTTTCAATTTTTTTAGATTGAATCTCTGCTAAAGACCCAAATGCCTCAGATTTACAAAGCGAATCAAAACAGGTCTTGTTCATCTTTGACGGCCGCCAGCGACCCTCCTCAGTAAATAGCATGTCATCTAGACTCTCAAAGGGTCGTCTTTCCATGATCTCCGATACCGCCGAGCTACCAACCCCTTTGATTGCAGTTAGAGGCGGAACAAATCCACCTCGATCCTCGATGTAGACCCAGACATCAGAAGATGCATTAATATCAGTAGGCAATATCTTGTAACCTAGAGACTTAATCTCACTAATAACTTTTCCAAACTTATTAGTCCCGTTTTGAGTTTGCAAACAAGTTGCTAACCATTCTTTTTCATAATGTGTGTGAAGCCATGCTGAATAGTATGAATCAATTGCATATGACACAGCATGACTTTTATTAAAGCCATACCCTGAGAAAAACTCAATTGTTTCATAAAGCTTTTCAGCTTTATCTCTATCCATCCCAGAAATCTCAATTGCACCACTAACAAATTTCTTTCGAAGGTCAACCCTCTCCTGAATCTTTGCGTCATTTGAATCGAGTGACTTTTTAACTAAAGTCTTCCGCATCTTATCTGAGGCCCCTTTGTCAAAGCCGGCAAGCTTTTGAGCCAAAAGCATAAACTGCTCTTGAAAAGAAATAAAGCCATAGGTCTCTTTAAGGATATCTTCAATTACGGGATGGTCGTACTGTACAGGATTTCCCTTTTCGACAGACTTCTTGACCTTCACATATTTCCTGTGAACTCCCGCAGCAAGGGGTCCTGGTCGATAAATCGCTGTAATTGTTGCAAGCTCCTCAAGTGTTCGAGGCTTAGCTTGCGTACAGAACTTTCTAGCACCCTGCTGTGTAAACTGAAAAACCTGAACAAATCGACCTTTGTGATAGACGTGTTCCCAAACCTGCTGATCATCCAGATCGTTATATCGACAATTTATGTTTTCATCAAAAAACTTCTGAATATCAGAAAAGGATGGAGATGTATTTCCCTGATTTCTTAGGACCAGCCGAATACAGTCTTCGACCATTTTAAGTGTTGTGAGCCCTAAGAAATCAAACTTTAAAAATCCGTTTGGTTCAAGATGACGAAAGTTCATGCCCTCAGACCAGGGGGTTTGAATCTCTCCTCTCACTTTGATGATAGGCATATATTTCTCAAGCTCTGGGCAGATTAGAACCCCTCCGGCATGCCGGCCGATTGATCTTGACTCCATGAATAGTTTTTGAACTTGATCACAAACCTTTGGATACTTCTCCATGAAGTCAACATAATTCTTAGAGTATTTCATACAATCTTCATGGGTTAGAACATAAGTTGATTTTTCTTCATGATCACTCATAGCTTTGTGCATTACTTCATTCTGGATCTTATTTGTCATCGCATTGACCTCACCAAAGTCAATACCGTAAAACTTAGAAACATCTTTAATCAATGATTTAAGTTTCAGTGTATTAAAATTAGAGACTGGTACGACAGATTCTTCACCAAAAAGTTCTCGAGCTGCATCAATTAAAACATCTCTATCGCCTGCATCAGTGTCAATATCAGGCCATCCAGCCTTGTCCCTGTGTAAAAACCTCTCCCACAGTAACCCATATTTGATTGGATCAGTAGTTGTAATACCAAGTAGATAGTTTACCAGAGATCCTGCCCCGGATCCTCTTCCTGGTCCGATAATCGTGCTCTTCGACGCAAGATCAAACACCTTAGTCATAGTAAGGAAATAATTCTCAAACCCTAGATGCTTGATGTCTGAAAGCTCCGTCTTTGTTCTATCAACATACTCTTGGTTTGTGTGTAGATTTTCTGTTACGAGAGCCTCTTTTACCCGTTTCACAAGCTGATTAAACGCTGGGTTCCCCGGACGATCAAAGTTTGGAAGCTTTGCTTCTTCGTCAAACCAAACTTCTTCACATTGCTGCCACGCTATGTCATGTGTCCTCTCTATCGCAGATTTAATAAGCACTTCATTGCCCTTATAAAAGTCATTCTTATCATAGTATGACTTAAACTCCTCCCACATCTGATTGGCATTCTTTGGATAAAGCTCACATTTCAAATCCTCAAATTTAGGAAGCTGCTGAATAGCACTACCTCGAGCACCCATCCGACCGAGTTTTCTATAAAGCTCCCGAGCCTCCCACATATCTCTTCCGTAATAGTGAGAATCAGCTGTTGCAACAAGCGGAAGCCCTGTTGATTTTGACAATTCAATAAGGTGCTTATTTGTCGTATGCTGTATGTCTAGATCATTAAATTGAATCTCTAGATTAAAATTTTCAATCCCGACGGAATCGACAAATCTGTCAGACACATTTTGTAATTCATTCTGAATCTGATCAAAGCTTTTCCCCAGGGCTTCTCCTCTAATTGCGATCGATGCTGGGAGGCCTCCCACGCAGGCTGTGGACACAACTAGGCCTTCACCGTGTATTTTCAAGAGATTATAGTCAATTCTTGGAAACCTATAGAAGCCTTGTGTATAAGATTTTTTAACCAGCGTAAAGAGATTTTGCAATCCCTTGCGGTTCTTGGCAAACACAACTAAGTGATATCTCCTTTTCCACTCGTCTCTTTGAAAGTCTGATTTTGTGTCATCTTCATTTTCAATCACAAGCCCAGAGGTAAGCTCATTCTCTGAATCAATGTCGGTTTTTTCCCTTGCCTTCTTTTCTGATCGAGCAAGTCTAACTTTCTCTTTGTGATTTTCGTATTGCATGCTCCACTCTGATAACGAGGGAACAAAGTAAAACTCAACACCGTAAAGCTGTCTATACTTTTGACCTTTCTTTTTAAGATTTTTTGCATACGCATGCGCGTGAGCAAGGCCGTTGCCATTACCGTGATCTGTGAGAGACCATGCGTCCATGTCATTAGACAGAACAAAGTCAATATGCTGGCTAGGATACCCAAGCCCGTCATATGGTGATCCTGTTCCGCTATGGGCATGAAGACCTACGAATAGTTCTGGTGATTTAATTTTATCAAATACTGACACTATGACCTCTATCTCTAATTCATTGTATACCAAAACTGGTAGCTTTACACGAATTAAAGATAAAATTCGCCTAGTTATGACTTAAATAAATTTGCCACTTTAAACCTACAGTTGGCAACAGGTCGGCTTAAAATTTCATCTATTCTCTCAATGGGTCTTAGGTCGATTTCAAGCAATGGATCTTCAGCAGTCTCACAGCTGGCATCCAGAGATGGTGAATCATTAATCACATCATACACATCAACTTTTAGACCCGGGTAGTTTCCTGCACACAGGCTTATGATTGCATCTCGATTATTCTTTGAGTCATCATAGTAGTGGATCTCGCTTGGAATATAATCTTCAATATATTTCTGAACCACCCTGAGCTTATCCACTGGTCGGCCGCCATCATCACCTGTAGTGTGAATCGGGATGTTTGTAATTCCTTTGCTTTCAAGAAAATCAGATATATCCTTTTTATTTCTTTCTCCACTTCGAGCAGTGATTATGACCGTCGTTGCATCTTCACTTTGTGATGCATCTCTAATCAGTGCTAGAACTTCTTGAATTTCAACGGGATTCAAAACCTCATCAAAATTCTCGTAGGTAATTACATCATCCTTTCTCTTTTCATCTGGTCTCTCTCTATACTTTTCAAAAGCATGAGAATCCATTGACTCGACATTTTGATCACCGCTTTCAGGATCCAAGCTTGTAACAGTAACTAGATTATCTGTTGTTGCTAGTGTGTCATCAAAATCAAAAACGTATAGAGTGAAATCTCCAAGGGAATAGTCCGACGGTGATCTCTCTCTTTCTCCGTTGAGACCCCTCATCTCTTCAAAGAAAATCTCATGGGCTTTTTTCACAGGGTTCATAATAAATAATTATCACTTCACATGTCTATTATGCTAGATAACGATCAATGATAAATATTATTAGCTAGCATCTAAACAAATGGTTTCCAATAAAAGTCTAGTTACAACACATGGATCACAATTTGCATTAGGGCGACGGTCCTCTAGATACCCTTTTCCATCTCTAGCAACTGATCTAGGGATTCTAATCGACGCTGTTCTATCTGAGATACCCCAGCTAAACTCTTTATATGAGCATGTTTCATGCTCGCCTGTCAATCTTGTCTCAATCCCTTTTCCATATCCTTCAAGATGAGATTCAGCTTTCTTGCCAAGCTTCTCACACGCTTCTTTAATATATTTTAGACCGCCGTTCTCTCTCATCTTTCGGGTGCTAAAATTAGTGTGACATCCAGCCCCGTTCCAATCTCCAGACATTGGCTTTGGATCAAAGGTAACTGTCATTCCAAATAACTCTGCCACACGCAGGAGAAACCATCGGGAAATCCAAAGCTGATCACTTACTCCCAGGCCGTCCACTCCGGGGCCGCCAATCTGATACTCCCACTGTCCTGGCATTACCTCAGCATTTGTACCCGCTATATCAAGACCCGCAGCAAGACAAGCTCGAAGATGCAAATCTGAGATGTCTCTTCCAAACGTTCTGTCTCCTCCGGCGCTACAGTAGTAGATACCTTGTGGTAAGGGATATCCGGTTGGTGGAAATCCTAGTGGCCTTCCATCTTTAATGATAGTATATTCCTGTTCTAATCCAAACCAGGGGTCGCTTGATGACGCGTCATGAGACACCCTCACAAGAGAATGACGATTATTCGTAGGATGCGGTTTTCCGTCTCCAGATAAAACCTCACACAATACCACAAAAGACGTGCCATCTCCGCGAATACTGTCTGGAACAACCTTGACAGGGTAAAGCAAGCAATCTGAATCAAATCCCATCGCCTGACCTGTAGAAGATCCATCAAATCCCCACTCGGGAATGTCACGAAGGTCTAGCTGCTCATCGAGATGTTTAAATTCATCAAAGCTTACAGTATGAACCTTTATCTTTGATCGAAGCCCCCAGGGGTCGAATCCGTCTATCCAGACATACTCTAACTTTATTTTAACTAGATCTTCAGTCATTACTCAATATTTCCGTAATAGGGTTCAAAAATCAGTCCCTCACTGTCGACACAACGAGAAAGATAATCATCTAGCTCCTCAAAAGAGGTGCAAACTTTAATGCCTGACTGGGCTAACATTAGATTAAAGGTCGCACCTTCAGGTAAACCTACACAAAAATAAACTATAGGTGTATCAGATTGATGAGCAACCCCGGCTTCAAAAATACTTCCCATATCTTTATCTCGTGTATTGCATATCACGAAGTCATTTCCAAGAATATGCTCAACGTTTCCCTCGAAAGTCGCCTTTTGAGTCGTAAGGTCTGCCGACGGCGGACATACAAAGAAATCCTTGGGTGAAAAATATTCAAATCCGTTTTTAGTCAAAAGAGATTTGATTGTCTCCACTTCCTCAAAAGCTGCGGGAGTGAACCACGAGCTAGCAATATAAGCTTTCATTTTTTCTCCTAGTAGATAAGCCTTTAGATTATAAAAAAAAATTAGGGTATTTATAAATCAATATTACATAAATTTTTTCTTTTTAAGATTTTTCTTCGCCCAGTCCATCCAAGTGTCAAAAACAATCCCCTTTTCATAATCTGATATGAGCCCCAGATCCTGGTATCTGTTTAATAGAATGTAAGTATCTCTTTTTAAATCACTGATATTTTTTACATTATGAGAATATCCCCTGACGTAAGACGGTATTTCTTCTGGCTTTAGGAGATACTTTGCATAACTGCCTTCGACTTCTTCGGGCTTGTGAATAAAATTGTAGTATGCGTTGCCTCTTCCGTGTGCTATAAACATCTGGCCTGATGCCTCTCCTTGTGTAACATGCTCTATCTCATGTCTCACAGTATTTGATATCTCATTTCTTAAGTTCCCATATTCACTTGATCCAAATTCTCTTGGAATTTCGACAACAACATGAATCCCAAGATCGTGTATTCCAGTGGGATCTTTGTCATATCCGCTCACGTTGTATCTTTTTGAATCTCTATTTATCTGGACAATAACATATAGTGTGGTATCAATTATATCATCAGATATGTCATAAGAATAACCTTGAGACTTCCAGTCTAGACTTAAAGGAAATTTTCCAGCTACTATTTCAATAAGCTCATCATCTCCTATTTCACTGTAATAATCATGAATATCATCCTTTGATAATACAGAAGAAGGTAGCTTTGTATGCCTTCCATGAACAAGTCTCATAATATCGCTTGTGAGCATATTGGTGAGAGCATGAAGCCTTTTTGATTGTGTCTTTCGATTCTCAAAAAGAACTTCTCTAATAAATTCTCTGAAATTTGAACTATCACAGTGAGACATTATTCATAAATATAGCTTTTTAGCTCTTCCTTGAATGAATTAACCGTCTCTTTTCTGACAGTGTATCGTAAGATCGTATGTAGTATTTTTCACAACCTGTCCTGATCCTGAGCAAGGCTGACAAAGATTTCCAATCATGGTACCTTTTCCGCTACACGTATGACAGGGTCGAGCTGTTTTAAAAATGGCGGTTCCGTACTGAATAGTCTGTGAGATTCGTCCAGACCCTTGACAAGTGTCACACTGCGTAATGTTATCCCCGCCGGCACCATTACAACTCGCGCACTT
>Ga0098039_1000029_pt1 | contig 112864 bp, 98 predicted proteins | sample 6_EtaG_FD_75047 | JGI IMG/M metagenome (GOLD analysis project Ga0098039, IMG submission 75047) | Marine viral communities from the Subarctic Pacific Ocean - 6_ETSP_OMZ_AT15160 metaG | ecosystem: Environmental > Aquatic > Marine > Oceanic | place: Pacific Ocean | collected 2015-01-08 | reverse complement strand
GGGGGAAACACGGCTTTGTTGTGCTCCCTACTGATTTCCCCGCAAGGAGCTTTCACGTCAAGGCAACACACTCCAGGTATGGCTGAATTCCTTGGCAGCGACATCGGTCAGCAACCACAGAAGCTCTTGCCCAGGAAAAAACGCTCAACAGCTGGAGGGGCTCCGTAGCAGACCACATCAATTAAGCCCCACTTAATAATAGGGTCGTACAGTTACACTTCCACGTCCAAAAAATTGCCGCCAAATGACTGACTTTCCGAAAAAACATCCGCTTCTCTGGGCCTATCTTTTTGCGGCTTACTTTTCCCTCAGTTACCACATTCCCATTTATGTGACGGGTATGGCTGGTTTCATTGGATTGCGCGAAACCATTTTGATGAGTCTGATGTGGCTGATCCCAATACTATTGGCACCCAGATATACTCGGCTATTATTGGCGCTCAGCGGTCTGATCATGTTGCCGGCAGCTGTCATCTCGGTATTCTATTTCATTATCTATGGGCAGGAATTTTCCCAGAGCGCGATTTTTATCGTTTTTGAATCGAATGCTGCCGAGGGTAGTGAGTTTGTTGCCTCTTATTGGCAATGGTGGTTTATACCCGTGCTGATACTGTTCGCGGCTGTACCAATATGGATATGGCGACAAGCTCGACCCGTGGCCTTGGGACATCGCAAACGTTTAGCTTATGCCGCTCTTTTTATACTCATTCCCTTCTTTCCATTTATCAGCACAGCGCTGACAGAGGAAAATACCACCCTCAGCGACGCGGTTCACCACCAAATGAAGCGGATGGAACCCGCAGCACCCTGGAACCTGATTGTCGGGTACGCAAAATATCAGCAGCAGATGGCAAGCATGACGGCCCTGCTGGAAAAAAATCGTCAGGTACAACCCCTCAAAAACCTGAAGCCGAAAGTTGCCACCTTGCCCGATACAGTAATCCTGGTGCTCGGTGAATCGACCAATCGTCAGCGCATGAGCCTGTATGGTTATCACAGGCCAACCACGCCCCAGTTGGATACTTTGCAGGCAAACAATGAGCTTATGGTTTTCACTGATGTAATAACACCCCGGCCCTATACCATAGAAGCACTCCAACAGATACTGTCATTTGCCGACGCTAAAAATCCGGGTCTGTTTTTTACCAGGCCAAACCTGCTAAACATGATGCAGCAGGCAGGTTATGAGATTACCTGGATCACCAACCAGCAAACCCAGACTCGCCGCAATACCATGCTAACCACGTTCTCACAGCTGGCTGACCATCAGGTCTACCTGAACAATAATCGGGAACAGAACGCCAATCAGTACGACGAAGTTGTACTCTCACCCTTTGCAGAGGCCCTGGAGTCAAATGCGGTAAAGAAATTGATTATTGTTCATTTGCTGGGCACACACCGTGCCTACGAACACCGCTTTCCCGAGACTTACAATCACTTTACTGACAGCAGCGGTGTCCCGGAGTGGGTAACACCAAATCTTATTGAAGATTACAACAACTACGACAACGCCATACTCTACAATGACGAAATCGTGTCATCCCTGATTAAGTCGATAGACGGCAAGCACGACAATAGTCTATTGGTGTACTTCGCTGATCACGGCGAGGAAGTATACGACTACCCGGATAATCTGTTTGCGGGACGCAGTGAAGCCGACCCCACATCAGCCATGTACACGGTACCATTCGTGGTCTGGACATCCCCGAAATTCAGGCAAACTCGAGACATCGGCCAATGGAGCAGCGCCACAGATCGGCCCTACTCTACTGCCCATTTCATCCACACCTTTGCCGACATGGTCGGGCTGAACTTTGCGGAAATGGATGACAGGGAAAGTTTGATTTCCCAGAACTTTCAGCAGCTGCCCCGCTGGATAGGTGACCCACTAAATGCCCAGTCACTCAAGCATTACAACGATGTCATAATGGATGAAAAATCACCCACACAAACGGCCGGCAGGGTTTCAAAAGATATAAAAAGAGCGTTATAGCAGCGCTGAGAGTCTGACTGCCCAGTTCATTTTCTGACCTCCATCATCGAGACTAACCCAGTCAGAACAATACTCGTTTTTCATTCCGCTGTTGCATCAACATACCGCTGCCAAAAAAGTGATGAAAGGCTTAATATTTATACCCCAGCCTAATTACAGACGGAGAACCGCTTGATACCCGCCACAAAACCCCTGGCCATTGCCCTGATCATTTCGGCTTCCTTCTCACTAACGAACGCCTGTACCTGGGTAAAAATACCCCCTGAGGCAGCGCAGGTGGTGCTATTGCCAGCGGATCGGGTCAACCAGTGCCACCGTGTTGGCCAGATCAACAGCAGCGTGAGAGCAAATTTAATAGGCTCCATTGCCCGCAACACCGACAAGGTGCGCAACGAACTGGACAACCTCGCCCGCCAGCAGGCCCTCCAGATGGGAGCCAACACCATTGTTCGCCAATCAATTGTCAATGGCAAAGGCACCTACATCGCCTATGGTTGCCCCTGAAAGCTTTGATAGGTTTCTAAAAGCCCGGAAAATGATGTTAAACAACACCCAAGATTTAAAGTACAGGGCCATCCACAATGACCAACTACCGAGTGCGGCTTCCCGCTGAATGGGAACCTCAGGATGCCATTCAGCTAACCTGGCCCCATGCCGGAACAGACTGGAAGCCGATCCTGAATGAAATTATTCCGGTGTATGAGACACTGGTCAGGCTCCTCACAGGTGCTGGCGAAGTAATCATCACAGTTTCGCCAACAGAACTTAACTCGCTTTCAAAACGGATGTCGCAACTCGGTATCTCCGCGGACAAATTGCAGATATTCCCGGTTGAGACCAATGACACCTGGGTGCGCGACTACGGTCCTGTCACGGTCGAGACAGACCACGGACTCTGCCTGCTGGATTATCAGTTCAATGCCTGGGGGAACAAACACCCCTGTCAGCTGGATAACGCTCTCACTTCAACGCTTGTCGAGCTGGGGGCCTATCCGGGAGCGAGTATTCAGAATCGCACGTTAGTTCTGGAAGGCGGATCAATTGAAACCGATGGCAATGGCACCCTGCTGACAACAGCCCAGTGTCTGCTGAACCCAAACCGCAATCCCTCACTTGATCAGACAGAAATAGAACAACAGCTATGCAAAGATTTGGGTGTGAAAAAAATCAACTGGCTACAGCACGGCGCTCTGCAAGGGGACGACACTGACAGTCATGTCGACACCCTGGCAAGACTCTGCCCCAATGACGTGATTGCCTATCAGGCCTGCGATGACAAAACCGACAGTCATTTTTCAGAATTACAGCTTATGGCGAACGAATTACAGGGCATGACCAGTGCCGACGGCAGCAGCTACCGCCTGATTCCACTGCCCTGGCCCTCTGCAAAATACGATCAAACGGGCCAGCGACTACCTGCTACCTATGCCAACTTTCTGGTTTTCAATCACCTGGTCGTTGTACCCACTTACCGGGACACACAAGACGGCGAAGCATTGGCGCAACTGGCAAAGGCGTTCCCGGGATATCAGGTCGAGGGGGTTGATTGCCTGCCGGTTATCCAACAGCATGGCAGCCTTCACTGTATTACCATGCAATTGCCCAAGGGCATACTGAATGCTCATTAATCCATGACCCGAGGTAACGCTTGAATGGCTGAACTAACGATTGGCATTGTCCAGCACGCTTGCAGTGAAGACGTGACCGAAAATCTGGAAAAGACCATGACCGGCATTCGCGAGACAGCTGCCAATGGGGCCCAACTGGTGGTATTGCAGGAGTTGCATCGCAGCCTGTATTTTTGTCAGCAGGAAGATACGACCATATTCGACCTGGCGGAAACCATCCCCGGCCCCACTACCGACCGGCTGGGCGCGCTGGCCAGGGAGCTGGGTGTTGTCATTGTCGCATCGTTGTTTGAGCGACGCGCGCCGGGCCTCTACCACAACACAGCAGTCGTGCTGGACAATGACGGCAGCATCGCCGGAATGTATCGCAAAATGCACATTCCCGATGACCCCGGTTACTATGAAAAATTCTATTTCACCCCCGGCGATCTGGGCTTCAATCCGATTCAGACGTCACTTGGCAAACTGGGCGTACTGGTTTGCTGGGACCAATGGTTTCCGGAAGCCGCCCGGCTGATGGCAATGGCTGGCGCAGATCTGCTGATCTACCCCACGGCAATCGGCTGGAGTCCGGAGGATGATCATGCGGAACAGCAACGTCAGCGCGATGCCTGGATAACCATTCAGCGCTCTCACGCCGTCGCCAATGGCCTGCCAGTGATTAGCGTCAATCGCATTGGCCATGAAGCTGATCCAAAAGGCGGGCCCGGGGCACTGTTTTGGGGATCCAGCTTCGTCGCGGGGCCACAGGGAGAGATTATCTGGCAGGCAGAGAGTGACAGAGAAGCGTTCTCTGTGGCACAGATCGACCTGAGCCGCAGTGAGACTGTACGCAGAATATGGCCCTACCTGAGGGATCGCCGCATTGATCACTACGACCAACTGACCAGGCTATACCGGGATTGATGAGTCCCCATGACAATCCGGGGTCATAGCAAATCGCTACCGGACCTGCACCTGGCATCAGACACAAAAAACCCCGGAAAACCGGGGTGTTATGTACATCCTTGGACTTCTATGGATGTTGATATGGTGCCAAGGCCTCACCCACATCTAATCAATAATACATTGATAGATAACAACTATATAAAACAAACTATAATAAATACCCCCATATATACCCCCAAGCTATAGGCGCTGCCCCACCACCAGACATCTTCAGTTATAGTGCTCCCTTCGCTTTTAGATTGATGAAGCACGGTCGTTTAAGTACCTTTAGCACGAGCTAGCCGACAACGACCGGCCTCGAGCCAACAACCCATCAGGACCTACACATTCTATGGACGGCAAAGAAAAAAAAGACCTTAGCGAGATCGACATCTGCGACCTGTTCATTACTCCTGCGATCAAGGAAGCTGGCTGGGACCCTATAACGCAGATCCGCCGGGAAGTTACCTTGACACCCGGGCCAGTCATCGTTCGCGGCAACCTGTCCTCACGCAACAAGAAAAAGAAGAAGTTCGCCGATTACGTCCTGCAGTGGAAAAAGGGTATCCCTGTCGCGGTCGTCGAAGCCAAGGACAACAACCACACGGTCAGTCACGGCATGCAGCAGGCGCTCGGCTATGCAGACATCTTGGAGGTTCCCAGTGCCTTTAGCTCCAATGGCGACGCCTTTGCCTGCCACAACAAAGTGGCCATCCCCTGCGAGGAAATTGAAACCGAGCTTCCCTTGGCTTCATTCCCATCGCCACAACAACTGTGGGAGCGCCACAAAGTCTTCCGCGGCATTACCGATCAGGAAGAAGCGCTGGTCGTAGAACCCTACTACGAGGACGGATCAGGTAAGGAACCCCGCTACTACCAAACCGAGGCCATCAACCGTGTTGTCGAGGCCGTAGCGAAGGGTAACAAGCGCTTACTGTTAGTCATGGCCACCGGCACCGGCAAGACCTACACCACCTTCCAGATCATCTGGCGGCTGTGGAAAGCCAAGCGCGCCAAGCGCATTCTTTTTCTAGTGGATCGCAATATTCTGGCCGACCAGACCCTGGTCAACGATTTCAAGCCCTTCGGCTCGGTGATGACCAAAATCAAGAACCGCAACATCGACACCAGCTACGAAATCTACCTCGGGCTTTATCAGGCACTAACCGGCCCCGATGAGGAAGACAAAATCTTCAAATCTGTCTCCCGCGACTTCTTCGACCTGATCGTCATCGACGAGTGCCACCGCGGTAGCGCCAACGATGACTCAGCCTGGCGGGAGATCCTGGAATACTTCGACGGCGCCATCCAACTGGGCCTCACCGCCACCCCCAAGGAAACAGAATACGCCTCCAACATCACCTATTTTGGCGAGCCGGTGTACACCTATACTCTCAAGCAGGGGATTCAGGATGGCTTCCTCGCCCCCTACAAGGTGGTGCGTATCGACATCGACAAAGATGTCCTCGGTTGGACACCGCCGCCGGGGATGAAAGATGACCTCGGAAACCAGATTGAACAACGCGAATACAACCAGCTGGACATGGACCGTATTCTGGTCCTCAACCGCCGCACTAAGCTGGTGGCAGAGCGGGTCATGAAGTTTCTCAATGCCACCGACCCCTTCCAGAAGACCATCATCTTCTGCGAAGACATCGACCATGCCGAACGCATGCGCAAGGCGATCGTCAACGCCGCTGGCAAGCTGTCCGTCGACAACCCCAAATACGTGATGCGCATTACCGGCGACAGTGTCGAGGGCAAGGCGGAACTGGATAACTTTATCGATCCGGAGAGCAAGTTTCCGGTTATCGCCACCACCTCAGAGCTGCTCACCACCGGGGTGGATGCCAAAACCTGTAAGTTGATCGTGCTGGATAAAACCATCAACTCCATGACCATCTTCAAGCAGATTGTCGGTCGCGGTACCCGCATCCACGAAGAACAGAACAAATACTTCTTCACCATCATGGACTTCAAGCGCGCCACCCAACTGTTCCAGGACCCGGACTTCGACGGCGAACCGGTAGTCATTTACGAACCCGGCCCCAATGACCCGCCCGAGCCTCCTGATCCACCGGACGGGGGAGATGACGAAGGAGAGGGGGGCGAAATCGGTGAGCCGCCGGGCGTCTACAAAGTCCGCGTCAGCGGTGTCGATGTGCGCATTCTTTCCGAGCGCGTCGAATACCTGGGCGATGACGGCCAGATGGTCACCGAGAGCTACCGGGATTACAGCCGCAAGAACATCCGCAAGGAATACGCCTCTCTGGATGATTTCCTCCGCAAGTGGAACGGCAGCAAGAAGAAAGAGGCCATCATCCAGGCGCTGGAAGAATACGGCATCGAGCTGCCCAAGCTGGCCCAGGAAGTGGGCAGGGACTACGGCGACTTCGACCTGATCTGCCATATCGCCTTCGACCAGCCTCCGCTCACCCGACAGGAGCGGGCCAACAACGTGAAGAAACGCCACTACTTCGCCAAATACGGCGAACAGGCCCGCGCCGTGCTGGAGGCCCTGCTGGAGAAATACGCGGATGAAGGAATTACCAGCATCGAGAACCCCAAAGTCTTAAAATTGCGTCCCTTCGACCAGATGGGCACCCCGGTGGAAATCATCAATAGCGTTTTTGGCGGCAAGGCCAACTACGAAGAAGCCCTTTACGAACTAGAGCAGGAACTGTTTAAGCCTGCCTCATAACGAGTCACAACAGCATATGAGTAACGTCAGCGGTATTATCAAATCCATCCAGGACATCATGCGCAAGGATGTCGGCGTCGACGGCGATGCCCAGCGCATCAGCCAATTGGTGTGGATGTTCTTCCTGAAAATCTATGACGACCGCGAAGCGGAAATCGAACTGCTTGAAGATGACTACAAGTCACCGTTGCCCGAGCACCTGCGCTGGCGCAACTGGGCCGCCGACCCCGAGGGCATGACCGGCGACGAGTTGAGCGACTTCATCAACCTGCAACTCTTCCCCACCCTGAAGAACAAACTGGTTCTCAGTGGCGCACAGGGCCAGCGCGCACTGGTGATTCGCAATGTGTTTGAAGATGCCTATAACTACATGAAGTCCGGCACCCTGATTCGTCAGGTCATCAACAAAATCTGTGAGATCGACTTCAACAACACCCAGGACCGCCACACCTTTGGCAGCATCTATGAACAGATCCTCAAAGACCTGCAGAGCGCTGGCAACGCCGGGGAGTTCTACACCCCCCGCGCCGTGACCCAATTTATCGTCAACCGGGTCGACCCCAAACTGGATGAAAACGTGCTCGACCCCGCCTGCGGCACCGGCGGCTTTCTCGCCTGTACCATCGACCACAAGGACTCGCGGTATGCCAAAACCGCCAAGGACAGAGACATCCTGGCTGACAGCATTCACGGCGTGGAGAAAAAAGCCCTGCCGCATATGCTCTGCACCACCAACATGATCCTCCACGGCATCGACACCCCCACCCGGATCGAGCACGACAACATGCTCAGCCGCCGTGCCTATACCGATTACGGCGAGAAAGACCGGGTCGATGTCATCATAACCAACCCGCCCTTTGGCGGCATGGAGGAGGATGGCGTGGAAAACCAGTTTCCCGCTACCTTCCGCACCCGGGAAACCGCCGACCTGTTTATGGCACTGGTGATCAAATTGCTGAAAACCAACGGCCGCGCCGCCGTGGTGCTGCCCGACGGCTTCCTGTTCGGCGAGGGCATGAAAACCCGCCTCAAGGAAAAGCTGCTCAACGAGTGCCACCTGCACACTATCGTGCGCCTGCCCAACGGCGTGTTTAATCCCTATACCGGCATCAAGACCAATATCCTGTTCTTTACCAAAAAATCGGAGAGCGAGTGGCCCGCTACCCCGGAAGTCTGGTTCTACGAACACCCCTATCCGGAGGGCGTCACCAGCTACAACAAAACCAAACCCATGCGATTTGAAGAGTTCCAGACAGAAATCGACTGGTGGGGCAGTGAAGCGGACGGGTTCGAGTCCCGTCAGGAGACCGAACAGGCCTGGAAGGTCAGTCTGGAGCAAATTATCGAGCGCAACTACAATCTGGATATCAAAAATCCCCATGTAGGCGAACAGATCAGCCACGACCCACAAGAGCTGCTGGCCGACTTCGCCCAGCAACAGGCCGAGATTCAAAGCCTGCGCGATCAGCTGAAAAACATTCTGTCAGAGGCCTTGAACGAAAAAGAGGTCAACGGCTGATGGGTGTTATTGAAACTCACAGAATAACCACCAAGGTTGCCGGGCATGAAACCGATGCAGCCAGTGTCATCGTCGACAATCTGGATATCTGGACCTCGGCAATCAGAAATAAATCCAGCGCGGGCCGGGGTGGTGGTAGCAAGCGTGAGCTCTATGGGATCAAAAAACTACGGGAGTTAATTCTGGAATTAGCAGTGCGAGGGCTGCTGGTACCGCAAGATCCGAACGACGAACCGGCCAGTGAACTGCTAAAGAAAATCGCCGCCGAAAAAGCCCGTTTGGTGAAAGAAGGGAAAATTAAGAAGCAGAAAGACTTAACCCCACTTAGATCAGATGACATACCTTTTAGCATACCGGGTGGATGGTCTTGGGCTAGACTCGGTGAAATTGGCCACACACAAACCGGAGGAACCCCCAAAAAATCTGATTCACATCACTACGGAAACTATATTCCCTTCTTGAAACCTGGCGACATTCTTGATGGAAAAATAGATTCCTATTCAAATGATGGTTTATCTGAAGAAGGGGCCACCTCTCTGGGCCGAATCGCTGATAGCGATTCCGTCTTAATGGTATGCATAGGAACGATAGGTAAGTGTGCCAGAGTTGACCGACCCGTTTCTTTCAATCAGCAAATAAATTCGATAAGCCCTTATTTAGAAATTGGCGAGTATCTTGTAAAAACTCTTCAAGCTTCATTCTTCCAAAACAAAGCTTGGGATAAATCTTCAAGTACCACCATCGCAATTTTGAACAAAGGAAAATGGGAGCAAATCGCAATCCCGTTACCACCCCAAAAAGAACAACATCGCATCGTCGCCAAAGTCGATGAACTGATGGCCCTCTGCGATCAATTGGAACAGCAAACCGAATCCAGCCTGACCGCCCACGAAACCCTGGTGGAAGCCCTGCTCGGCGCACTCACCAACGCCGTCGACCACGACAACTTCCAAAAAGCCTGGCAACACATTGCCCAACACTTCGACACCCTGTTCACCACCGAACACAGCATCGACCAACTCAAACAACCCCTCCTGCAACTGGCCGTGATGGGCAAACTCGTCCCGCAAGACCCAAATGACGAACCGGCCAGGGAACTGCTAAAGAAAATCGTCGCTGAAAAAGCCAAAATGGCGAAAGAAGGAAAAATCAAAAAGCAAAAAGCATTACTACCAATTAGGGAAGAGGAAAAACCATATCACTTACCTCAAGGCTGGGAGTGGTGTCGACTGCCTAATATTGGGCAGCTCTCTAGAGGAAAGTCAAAGCATCGCCCCAGAAACGATCCAAAACTATATAGGGCAGGCAATATTCCTCTTGTTCAAACTGGGGATGTTGCTAGAGCCAATGAGATAATTACAACATATACCGCCCTATATAATGAAATTGGCTTGGCACAAAGTCAGCTTTGGCCAAAAGGAACAATGTGCATAACTATTGCAGCAAATATTGCTGATACAGGGATTCTTGGTTTCGACGCATGTTTTCCAGACAGTGTTGTCGGCTATACTCCTTTAGATGATCGCATAAATGTCCGATATTTTGATTTTTTCATTAAAACTGCAAAAAATCACCTCGAGAAGTTCGCTCCATCAACGGCGCAAAAAAATATTAATCTTGAAATACTCAGCCAGCTACTGGTTCCCTGCCCTCCATTGCAAGAAATTAACAGGATAGTCAATAAAGTCGAAGAATTGATGACCTTATGCGACACACTTAAAGCTTGCCTAAATCAAGCTCAAACCGCCCAACTGCACCTGGCCGACGCCCTAACCCAACAGGCCATCACCTGATGGCAGGCACTGATGAGCGATAGAGACGGCTTAAAATCCCTGGCCGAGTTGTGCAACGCAGACGTTCGCAACACCTGGTGCGTGCGCATCAACCGCCAGACAGGTGAACAGCTGCCAGCCACACTGGAAAATAATTACACCACGCAAGCTATTAACCATAGGCTCCCCAAATAAAACTTTAACCAGACCCAACAAGAAATCATCCCATGCCAGTAATCGACAAGAAGTATGAAACACTTTCTCTGACCGATGAGTATCTCTCAGACCCATTATTAATAGCACTGGCATGGAAAAAATCACACGAATACATACGCACTACTAACTGGTATGCGGATCACTTTGATCTAGACAAGTCAGCATTGGATCTTGCATCAATCTGTGATGAGTGGTCTGGGGATATAACCAACAACCTTACGTTCAAGAATTTGGAGCTGGTACCCGCCCCCAAGACCTGCTCCTGGATATTTTCAAAACCAGAGAAGAAAGAATTACGCCCAAGAAAAAGGCAATGCTTAGAATGGGTGCCAGAGCACCCAGACAAGGTAAAACTGAGACCACTGGCACATATTGACATTAAAGATCAAACGATCATGACTCTGGTAATGATGTGCCTGGCCAATGAAGTAGAGACCAAACAAGGCGACCCGAGCACACCATACCCCAGCGTTCACGAAAAGCGTATAGCAAGTTATGGCAACCGATTGTACTGTCGATACACAGATGACACCGCAGAGTACAGCTATGGTGCCACAACAACATACAGCAAATACTTTGGTGACTACCGCCGCTTTCTCCAAAGACCATACCATTTTGCAGGACAGACTATTCAGGAAAGAACACCGGAAACGGAAGTCTATCTGGTAGACCTGGATCTAGAGAAATTTTTTGATCGAATCGATAAACAAAAGCTTATAAAAAAGATCGAGAGACTTGCCAGAACAGACGCCCGAGGAGATAAGAGCATTGCTCGGCAGTCAATTTGGGATGCCTTCAAAAACTGGAAATGGTCGGAGCAAGCCAGTTTAGACTACGAGACATGTAGCAACAATGGTAACGAACCTCCACCAAATGGATTACCACAAGGTCTGGTCGCTTCCGGGTTCCTATCCAATATTTACATGCTTGATTTCGATGACCACATGCAGGATCGCATCGGTACAGATCTAAACTCGAACAAAAGATATAACTTTCAAATCAACCTGATTGATTATTGCCGCTATGTGGATGACCTTCGTCTTGTTGTAACCGGTCCGAGTCGACAAGCATTTGGAAGCAGCCCTATCTCGATCATCAAAGACCAAATCCTTGCAACACTGAAACCCAAGCTCAAAGAGCTCGAACTATCAATCAATACAGAAAAGACCAAAATCGAGATATACCGAGGTAAATCAGTAGGTATTTCTAAAAACCTTGAAGACATTCAGTCTCGAGTAAGTGGCCCCTTGTCTCATGAAGACTCCATTGAACAACTCAACCAACTTGAGTCCCTGCTGGCGCTAGCATCCACCACCACAGAAGATCAGCCCTCCGAGGATTGTCGCGTCAACCGACTGGCACAGATAGAGAAAGGTATCTTTGATGTTCGTGAAGACACCTTGAAGCGATTTGCGGCAAACAAGATATCCAGCCTTCTTAGCAGCGTACGCCACTTCACTTCAAGAGAAGTAAACGAGGATGGCTCCGCCATTCCCGGAGACTGGGATTATCTTCAAGAGCGGCTCGCGAGGCGATTTATTGCTTGCTGGAGTAGAGATCCATCATTGGTCCTGCTTCTGAAAAAAGGACTTGAATTATTTCCCAGCCCACGTGTGCTGGAACCGGTTCTTGAACAATTGCATGAGGTGATAGAAACAACTTCCGACGATCGCACAAGGCCGCAAGCAGTTGCCAGATACTGTCTGGCAGAGATATTCAGGCACTCATCAACAGTTATTCACCGTAAGGACCTCCACGCGATACCAGCTCATGCTGATGTAGATGCCTATTTCGAAATTCTGCAACATAATGCTATCTCTTTAGTCAAGAAACTGTCGGGTACTGACGATGGCCTAGCGACATTTGACTTTCTTTCTGATCAGGCACGATTTCTATTACTCGTGAGGCTAGACACCACCCTTGAACAAAGCAGTGGACACCCGCATTACGATTTAATTTTCAAATTGGTCGCAGGCTTCAGAAAAATATCAGCGCCAAAAAGCTTTGATAGCAGAGACCTGGCAACCTGCATCTTGCTCGCTGGTCAGATTTCAGGCGAAACCAAACCATTGATAAAAGCTACTGCGGAATTACTTGAACAGCAGATAAACTTCGAAGAAGTTTTAGAACGACTTGCTGGGCAAAATACTGGATTCCTGCGCAGTCTCGTACTACATGCCCGCCCACTCCGCTACGAGTGGGTAAAATCAGAATTCACCAAGAACTTAATCGCCAGGCTCTATTTTGACATTAGACCATCAGGAAAGTCGCTTTCAGAAATTAAAGGGAAGATCCCTCTTTATAAATTAACATCCAGAAAGGACAACCCATTCAGCAACGAGATCATGGCGCTAAAACTAATGCTCGCGCTGCTCGATAAAGCTGATGACATTGAAAGCAAGGCATCCGACCAGGTAATTGACCTTTCAAAAACATCCGTGAAGATTGCGTCAGGAAGCTATTTACTTGAGTTCTCAACATTTACAGATGAGTTGAGTGTAGAAAACATAGCTTTTCACGCCCCTCTTTCCACCATTGCCACCCATTTAAAAATAGAACACAAAGACACCCTCGTGCTACAGCGCATAGCTTTGTGCATTCGTGCGGCGCTATCCGGTGGAATCGACCCCACTGGTTTTGGTTCATCCATCGAACCAAGAGCTGGATATCGTGGAATTAAATCCACTCAATACAAAAGACAAATCGGTTTAATTACCTCGCCAGAAACCCTGATAGGGGAGACCGCTCAGTTTTCCGGCTGGCTATCCACCCTACTAAGTAAGCTTTTACGGTGGCCAGGAATCCGGATTAATGATCAGGGCTACGATTGGCCCGTAGAACTCACAATAAAGGCGGTAACACAACTCATCAAAAAAAGACGGTCTGTACTTGAAGAACAATATTGCCAGCAAACTGGTATTCCGGGCTTGCTTGAGCGTGTAAAGCTAAATTGGCCAATAGACAAGAAAGAGCTGGCTGTCGCAATGATTCAGTCAAAAATGCCTTCGAAGAATGACTTTTCATTACATGGGCCATTTTTGAATGACAACCACTATCGCTCAAAGCATCGACGTCATGTAGCCAGAGTCTCCAAGCTCATTCTGGCGCACATTGAAGCACAACAGCTGGAGACAGGGGATCGTGACGAAGACAAACAGCACATAGATCTGATTGTTTGGCCTGAACTGGCAGTTCACGAAGATGATATGGGAATATTGGTACAACTTTCCCGAAAGACTCACGCAATTGTATTGGCTGGACTGACCTTCACCCAAATACCCGGCGTGAAAGGACCTAATAACTGTGCCGTTTGGATTGTCCCCAGGAAACACAATGCCAATCAACAGGAGATCCTTCGCTTTCAAGGAAAGCACTACATGATGGAGGGGGAACGGAAGATCAACGTTCAACCGTGGCGGCCATACCAACTGATGCTGGAACTTGTTCACCCTCAATTCCCTTCACAAAAAGGCTTTGTTTTGACTAGTGCCATTTGCTACGACGCAACGGATATTGCTTTGAGCTCAGACCTGAGAGATAAATCCAACGCCCTTCTGGTTCCGGCGCTGAACCGAGACGTGAACACTTTTGATTCGATGGTAGAAGCACTTCACTACCATATGTATCAACATGTTGTGATGGTTAATTCTGGAGAATTTGGTGGTTCTTGCGCAATGGCTCCATACAACGAAAGACATAAGCGCTTGATAGCTCATATACATGGCAATGATCAAGTCGGCATATGCACTTTCAAAGTGAATATGTTTGATTTCCGGCGGGATCAAGTTGGTAAAAGCCTTCAGTCTGGAATGGCGCAAAAGATGCCTCCAGCTGGAGTACCAGAGCCATAATCTCAATCCAAGGGGCATGAAATTTCATGGCAGACGCTTATGTCCGATAGAGACGGCTTAAAACCCCTGGCCGAGTTGTGCACCGCTGATGTTCGCAATACGTGGTATGTGCGCATCAACCGTGAGACAGGCGAACAGCGACCGGTCACAGTGGAAGACCACTACGCCGAAATAGAACGCTACCCCCTGCACGACAAAGTACCCGATAAAATTGCCACCCAGTACGATGTCGCCCGCAACCTCTACCTCTACACCTGGTTTGAATACCGCTTTTTTAACATCGCTGAAGCTCAGGTACTGACCGTGCTGGAACTGGCCATGAAAGAGCATATTGGTGAGACAGAGATAAAACGCTATATCAAACAACGCAACGACGAACACAAGGCCAAAACAGGGAAAGGAGGCGGTCTTCGTAACGGCATGAAAACCCTGATGGAATACTGCCGTGATCACCAGCTCGTCAGCAATGAAGGTTTCAGCCAGTGGCGAAGACAGGCTACTCGACGTGCTTATTATCAAGCGAAGGATGAGCAGATGTACTGGGCGCGAGCAGAAATGAAGCGCACCGGGACAACCTCCATGGAATTGCCAGTAATTGAGCAAGAAGCGTTAGCACCAGACCCGAACTATGATCATGTTCAACATCTGATCGATCACACCAACAAAACCCGCAATGACTATGCCCACGGCAGCACCATGCTACATAATCAGGTGCTTGGTCAGTTTGAAATGGTGTCCGAATTTATCAATCAGCTATACCCAGCTGAGTCCCAGACAAACAGCACTGCGAGCTAAATCAACACATAAAGCGAGGGACCGATGGCAGTACAACACGGTATATGGAAAATTGGCGCACAGCCCCAGGCATTAAAACCCGTCAAACTCGACACGGAATTGCTGCTGGAAGAACAAATTTCCAAGGACATCTCCATTCTCAACGCCAATTGGTTACTGATTGGTCGACAGGTGTACACGGACTTTGGCAAGCCGCTAGACCTGCTGGCCGTAGATGCCTCCGGCTCACTGATTGTGATTGAGCTGAAAAAGCATCGCACACCACGAGATGTAGTAGCCCAGACCATCGATTACGCCTCCTGGGTGGAAAGCTTAAGCTCCAACCGCATCGTCAGTATCTACAAGCAATTCGCCGAAAAACACGATCTCCGTGAACGCAATTTTGATCAAGCTTTCCAGGCCAAATTTGGCTATTTGCCCAGCGAGCAAGACATCAACAGCTCCCACCAGATGGTAGTGGTGGCCGCAGAGCTGGATGCGAGCACCGAGCGGATCATCAACTACCTGAACGACAAGGCCAACGTGGCGGTGAACGCGGTGTTCTTTTCGGTTTTCGAAGATGCCGGCAATCAATACCTGAGCCGGGCCTGGATGATCGACCCCGGCGAGACCGAGGAAAAGGCCATCAATGTCGGCTCGAAAGGGCAATGGAACGGCGAGTACTACGGCTCCTTCGGCCCGTCCTACAGCTGGGAAGACGCCCGCCGTCACAATTTCATTTGCGCAGGCGGAGGCAATTGGTACAGCAAGACATTGTTTATGGTCGAGCCCGGAGACCGGGTTTGGGTCAATATTCCCAAAACCGGTTACGTGGGCGTTTGTGAAGTAACAGACCGAGCAATTGTAGCTGATGATTTTATTCAGCCGGAAATGACGCTACAAGGTAACTACCGCATGGCAGCAGATAAAGGTGAAGACAACGCCGACTACTTTGTTCCGGTGAAATGGATAAAAGCGGTTCCTGAAAACCAGGCTATCAGCGAGGTTGGCCTATTCGGCAACCAGAACTCCATTGCACGGCCCAAGGCGGACAAGTGGCGGCATACGGTTGAACGCTTGTGTAGTATCTGGGGGTTAACGCTTTAAAAGTCTACACATCACCAATACAGCTCAGGAAATGCGGTTTCATCCTAATAAGTAGTGGAGGAGCATAGTTAAGCAGCCATCTTAACTGCTGAAGCATATAATTGAGTCCGGTAAGGGCACCAGAACAGGGCTATCTCGGTCACGTAGTAAAACTGGCCTTTTCCCTTGATGTCTACTTCTCAGGTCCCAGCAAGTTTGGTCCTGCAAACGACGGTAGGTCGGTCCTTCATACTTTGAAACCACCCACTTTATTATGTAGATTTATTTTTAGCCTGTTCGATAATTCTTTTTGTCATATCAACAACCTGCCTTGAACTTGGCGTAACAGAAACAAGCGTGGGTCTATTTGGCATAGGGTAGCGGCATAAATACCCAGCCTGTAGCTCCTCTGAGTTGTAATAATACTCATTGGTAGGGGTAACAATATGCTGGCAATCGTCATCCGTGAGAGATAAACCTTCTCTTTCTGCCTCTGCAGCCAAACTACCCAAGTCATGGCCCTTTATCATTTTCCCAGCTGCACATAGATATGTCTTAAAAGCCAACTCGATCAAAATACCACTTAGAAGCATCTGAGGCCAAGGGTGTGAGCTTTTGACATCCCCAACTGCCAGGAGAGCAGCTTGGTATTGTTCAACATATTTATAAAAATCATTTAAATGATGCTTCGGATTATCTCTTGTGTTTTCACGATTTGGGGCTGGCATGAAGAACTCCTGTATCTATACACGCAATGATCATACTATTTTTTTCAATTAACACGTCCTTTTGGACACCGCTTTTATCTTGTCGCCGAGCACCCGAAGTTGCGCCTCTAACCCTGCCAGCACCAGCAGTGGTGTTACCTCGTTTACATAGTAAAACCGTCCCTTACCTCTGATCCCGGCTTCCCGCAATCGAGCCCGCTTGATTCTGTCAGCAATAGTCCGCCGATCCATGCCAAAGTTCCTGGCATACCAACTTATGTTGAAAGCATCCCTAGAAGGTTTGTTCGCAACATTCATTTGACGTCCTCATTTTCTATACATTGGAAAAGTGGCCAGAACCACACCCCGGACCCGGAACCATCTAATTTATTGGGCTATACCACTCCAAGCCGTTCTTTCTGTGTTGTGAAATGTACTAATTCAACACAAGAGCACCGCCCTAATACCGCTGAAAACCTTAGTTTGAGCGGCCTTGGTATAAAATTGGGTTTTCCATTTTTTCAGACACCTTGTACAGAATCGACAACCCATCCATGTTGGTTTATCGCTAAAACCCTTACGCCACAAGGGTTACAGGCAATCTCTACTTTCATGTTGATGATGCCCCCCCACCCCCGAAAATTTCTGCCTCACCGCGCTCAGCGCCACCCCCGACAGACAAAAAGGGCTAGGAAGGACCCTAGGGTTCCGGTGGCTGTTCATCATTTACCGGACCTCGCCGGGTTCTCACTAACCACTGTTACCATGGTTTCTACCCACACCTCCGACAAATGGACGATAGTGGTGGGTAGTGTGTATGTTGGAATATCCACTTACTCGTCTCCAAAATATTGCGTTGTCGTAGTGGTCGTAGACCGCAGCAGTCTTCTCACTTCTCATAGGATTGTTGCTACCTGCTGGTAGTTGACTTCTCACTTCTCACTTCTCACTTCTCACTTCTCACTTCTCACTTCTCACTTCTCACTTCTCACTTCTCACTTCTCACTTCTCACTTGTATCGGGTAGGGTTTCGATACTCTATTGATACCCTATCCCGAACCCCTTCCGTTTTTGTGTGCCAGAAAACCATCCAATGACTTGCCAACGTGAAAGGAGGAGGAAGCATCAATAACTTGAGGTGATGGTGGGGAATCAGGTGACCTGGGTTCTTCAAGTTTTGCCTGAAATTCTGGAATCGAAAAAATTAGCTTTGATAACTCCTCAGCGAAAGGGGCGTATTCGTCAATAACCAACCGCGTGATTAAATTTTGCAGGCCAACAATCTGCTGTCGAGACGGGTTTTCCCCAAGCTCTTCCAGGGCAGCACCTATCACCCAGCAATACTCGTCTGCGTGGTCGTATTTGCAGAACCCGATCTCAACTAAAGAATCTATGACGGAGAACACAACCGACTCGTCCATAAGGATATCCTTGGCAATAGAACGGATCGGAATGTGATAGAGGCCGGCCATGTTGCCCCTAGGGCAGCTCTTTAGGTAAAAAGATATCGTGAAAGCCTCGGGCCCCAAGGCAAGGATTTCCCGTGTAGAAGGTTCTCGCCATGTCCGTCTGGGATAGCGGTAATACCTGGGAGCGGTCATAACTCACCACCCACGACTGGCAAAGAAATTAGGAAATAACGGGCCACAGCATGACGGTAACCTTGCGCATCAATGGACCATTCCATTCTCATCAGGATGTCATGACCAGACTGCCGCAGTTCGCAGATTCGACCGGCGGGATGGATGATCCCAAGACCCTCCCGCACCTCGATAGTTGATAGCCCTTGAGAACCAGCTTTGAGCAAAGCTCCAGCAAGTGCTACCCGTTGGGCATTGCGTGATTTATACTTGGCATGCAATTTTAGATTTAGGTAGGCCCCATCGTTCGCCGCGGTGGGGTTTTTTCTTGTGTCCATTTTTTACCCCCTATGCGGTCTGGCCGGTTTGTTGTCACGTTCGGCCACGCGGGCTTTCAGGTAAGTGTCAATTTCTGACTTCAGCCAGCCAGTGGCACGCCCACCGGGGGTCAATTTTATAGAACGGGGAAATCTGCCGGCGCTGATAAGTTCGTACACGCGCGGCCGACTCAGACCAACAAGGGTTTTTACCTCGGGCCACCGTAGGATTGGGTCAAATTCAGTTTTCATGATGTCCTCCTTTGTCTGACTGAGATTGATGCATCTCAGTAAGGAGAACAGTGCCAGTGGGGAAGATGTATTAGAGGGGGATGCTATTTATTTTTTTTAGAAATAGGGTCGCTCTTATGCCGTTTTTTGTAGTTTCCCTCCAGATCTTTACTCTTCATCTGGGCACCAAATATTGCCACCATCACCTCTCTCGCCAGTTTATGCTTTGGGCCCCCAGTGAAGTTGCAAAAGTGATCTATGAGTCGCTCATATGCGAGCGTTTCCGTCTCCCACGTATTGTTTCCCGAGTGCCCGTCGTTATCACGAGAAAGCGTCCATTGCCCCGTGAAATCAAGTGGGCGGTCATACATCCCTCCCACCATATGCTCTATCCATTTTCCAGGGTCTTTTTCCCACTCACTGATCTGCCTTAGACGTAGCCTATAGGCCTCCCGCGTTTCTTCAGAGTATTCCTCCGGCTTGCGTTCTATTCCGCTGGCAATATTCTTAACAGACTCAAACTGTTGAAACATCTCTCCGGATTTAACCTGCTCCCTGTAGTGCGCCTTAAGCTCACCCCGGTTGTAGGTAATCGGCACACCGTCTGGCTGATCGATATACGCCAAATCACGCTCAAATTTTTTGACGAGAATGTCCAGCAATTCAGCCAAGGTGGTATCAGGGATATTTGAAGGAAAAGCACCACTCCCAACCTCACCATGTGCAAGCGTCACCAGTTCTCTTAGGGAAATATCTGCAGCGAAAGTGTCGAGTAATTTTGTCCGAAAATTGCGGAATTGCTTTCTGGCGCCCTCGGTTCTCTTCCGCAACTGGTTAACGGTCAGCGCCTGCCTTTTGTCCCAGGGACGAGCCAGAAAAAACAGTAGCTCCTTAAAGGCGAAATGCAAATCCGTCGCACCGCCCATTGAACGCAATTGTTCTAAATATCTCGACCAAAAATCACTCCCAAGGCCACTAATTCTGGCCAGCAGGGTGTCGCATGTTTTTTCGTCATGGCTGCGCAGAATGGACACCAGCGTCAGCCAGCCCTTAATGGGTAATAGAGTACTTACACCTGAAAGCTGTGTTGATAATTTATCGATCATCCGACGACAATCGAGCCAATGTTGTTCTGGCGTTGAAAGCACCCAGTAACGGTCAAACACGAGGCCAACCGGTGAGCCATGCCACAGCGGTGCTTTTGGACGCTGCCCGCAGGGGCTGGCCAGAATCATGATAGAAATTGCGTGCTGGGCAGGGTTTCTCGTAGTAGCTGCAGGCTGAATGGTGGCAACAAGATAACACTCCTTGCCGTCGGCTGTTTTAAACCCATCTGTTCCGAAAATTTGGCCTTCCATTTCACTCCTACCTATCTGCCTTCATGGGCTAATATTTCACACACCCCCGCCAAACTTTGCCGGCACCACATTAGAGCCTGTTTCCAGGTGATCAAGATAATCGGCATACCACTGCATCATCACCGCCCGGTCTTTCAAGTACTCAGCGTGCTTGGTGTAGGCGCCGCGAACTTGATTACGTTCGAGATGTGACAGCTGTCTTTCAATGGCATCAGTGTTAAAGCCTTCCTCGTTCAAAATTGAAGAGGCGGTTGTCCTAAAGCCGTGGGGCGTGGCCCTGGATTTGTAGCCCAAACGATATAGGGCGTATGTCATGGTATTCTCGGAGATGGGCCTGGCCCGTGACTTTTCCCCGGGAAACACCAAATCGTAGTGGCCAGAGATAGGCCGGATTTCTTCCAGTAGCGCCAGCGCCTGGCGAGATAATGGGACAAGGTGTTCGGTACCCATTTTCATTCTCTCACCGGGAATGCGCCACAGCTTCGCTTTCAGGTCGAATTCATCCCAACGGGCGCCCCTCAGCTCTCCCGGTCTGACAAAGGTCAGGATAAGCAATTTGAGCGCATACCGAGTCAGGGGGTGCCCGTCATAGGTGGAAACCTTGCGAAGCAGCTCAGGCAGTTCCTGGCGCGTCACCGCGGCCCGGTGTTCCTGTTTTCGCTTTTTGAGCACTCCCGTCAACTCAGCGGCCGGGTTTACCTGGGATCGACCGGTTTGAACCGCGTAGCGAAAGACTGCCGAACAACGCTGAAGCACACGACCAGCAACGTCCAAGGCATCACGCGCCTCGATGCGACGTATGGCTTCCAATACATCTGGGGGTTGGATCTCAAAGATAGGGCGATACCCAATATGGGGAAAAGCATCACGCTCAAGGGATTCCAACACCCGGCGGGCGTGATCTTCAGTCCAGCGGCCCTTTTGATGCTGCCACCACTCCCTGGCGATAGCCTCAAAACTGGTAGCCGAGGCAATACGCTTGGCACGTTTCTCTTGTTTACGCAGCAAGCCCGGGTCTTCCCCCTTCGACAGTGCCTTTTTCGCCTCTCTGGCTGCTTCACGGGCCTCTGCCAGCGACACAGCAGGGTAAACCCCCAAGGCCAGAAGCTTTTCCCTGCCGTGGAAACGGTATTTCAGGCGCCAGTAACGGCCACCGTTGGGTTTTACCTGAAGAAACAGACCACCCCCATCGAAGAGCTTATAGTCTCGATCCTGGGGCTTTGCGTTCTTTACAGCCGTCGCGTTGAGCTTATCCGTGGCCATCTGGGGGTACCTAAGCTGATGAAAATCTGGGGTACCCCACAAAAGTACCCCCGACATACCCCCTATGTCAACGGACGTTATCGGACAACCACAGACAAAAAGGCAAAAAAAAGCCCCGAAATTCGGGGCCTTATGAACAGTAACGGACGTTACCGGATGTTGATATGGTGCCCAAGGCCGGACTTGAACCGGCACGGCTTTCGCCACTACCCCCTCAAGATAGCGTGTCTACCAATTCCACCACTTGGGCAAAACATTGCTTCATGCTTCCTATTGCGCCGTATCAGGCACGGGAATATCCGATGCGGAACCGGTATCACCGCCCGGAGCAACAGGAATCTCTTCACCATCTTCCACGCTGGGAACATCTGACTCCATCATCTGCTGAATAGCTTCCAGCTCTGGCAGAATCTTATCACCCACCGCCACCTTATCTTTGGCGATCACCGCCAGAGATACACTGGTAACAAAAAACAGGGTTGCCAGTATTGCGGTTACTTTGCTGAAGAAATTCCAGCCCCCGGCACTGCCCAGGATGGTTTGTGAGGCACCGGCACCAAATGATGCACCTGCCTCTGCGCCTTTTCCCTGTTGCAGCAGAATCATGCCAATAATGGCAAGCGCCGTTAACAAATGAACGATCAGTATAATTTTTTCCATTTACTCAATTCAGTCAATTCGCAACGTATGCTTTTTTACAAATCTCCCTGAATTCGCCTGAATCCAGAGAGGCCCCGCCGACCAGAGCGCCATCAACATCTTGTTGTGCAAACAGCTCTGCAGCATTGGCAGCTTTGACACTGCCACCGTAAAGTATTCTTGTTTTCATCCCGGGTTCGCCCAATTGCTGACGGATTTCCCGATGTATTTCTTGTGCCTGTTCCGCGGTAGCAGTTTTGCCTGTACCTATCGCCCAGACTGGCTCGTAGGCTATCACTCCATTGCACACGGATTCCAGACCCGCTCGCTCCAATACTGCGTCTAATTGTGCTCCAATCACGGCCAGGGTTTTTCCGGACGCCCTCTGCTCAAGGGTTTCGCCGACACAGAGCACGGGAATCAGACCGCTGCGCTGGCTGGCAACAAATTTTTCCGCTACCTGCCTGTCCTTCTCTCCGAACAGACTGCGACGTTCAGAGTGACCCACGAGCACATAGCGACACCCGATATCCAACAACATGTCTGCCGCGACTTCACCGGTATAGGCGCCAGCCTGATACTCGGAAACATTCTGGGCGCCCACGTCAATACCGGAACCACAGAGTGTAGATACCACTTGCGGGAGATAAACATAAGGTGGGAAAACGGCTACTTCAGCTGTTGTGCTAATCCCCGATAACCCGTCCAAAAGAAGGTCAATCGCTTCACGACTGCCATTCATTTTCCAGTTGCCTGCCACCAATGGACGTCGCATGTTAGGGTTTTCCCGACCCTGAAAAGGGGCGCAATCTTAGCGGAGTTGCAGAAAACATACAACCAGTCAGCACGGCTAAATACTGGCCCTGGATACGCATGGGCCGCACCGGGTATCTCATCAGGGGTCGCAGTGGATCGATCACTCTTTTGCGCAGCAAACTAGCCAATCTCTTTTTCAACCACGGCGGCAATTTGTTTTACCAGTGTATTTACCTGCTGATCGTCCTCTCCCTCGACCATCACCCTCACCAAAGGCTCGGTGCCCGAGGGCCGAAGCAATACACGGCCTCGTTCTGCCAACTCTGACTCCGCAGCCACAACAGCTTGCTGAATTGCTGGAAAATCCTCCAGATTAAATTTCTTCTTGATTCGCACATTGATCATTTTCTGGGGGTACTTTTGCATGCCTTTTTTGAGTGCATTGAGGGGCGTATCTGTATCGCGCATTGCATGCAATACCTGCAGGGCCGCCACTACCCCATCGCCGGTAGTGGTGAGATCACTGCAGATAATGTGACCCGAACTCTCACCCCCCAACTGCCATTTGCGCTCACGCATTGCTTCGATGACATAACGATCACCCACGTTGGCGCGATAAAATGGAATACCGAGTTCCTTGAGAGAAAGCTCCATGCCCAGGTTACTCATCAAGGTTCCGGCAACACCACTGCATTCACCGCGCTGGTGACGGTGTTTTGCAATCACAAAAAGCAATTCATCACCATCCACCATATGCCCCTTGTGATCTACAAACATCACCCGATCGCCATCGCCATCAAACGCGATGCCCATATCGGCCTTCTCGCTGATAACAGCATCCTGTAGCAAGGCGGGACGAGTGGAGCCACAATCCTCATTGATATTAAAACCATCCGGATCCACCGCCATTTCTACAACTTCTGCGCCCAGCTCCCTGAACACACTGGGCCCGGTGTGGTAGGTGGCTCCATTCGCGCAGTCCACAACAATTTTCAAACCCTGGAAGTCGCTGCCTGATGGCAGGGTACCTTTGCAGAACTCAATATAGCGACCCACCGCATCGGGAACCCGGTGCGCCTTGCCTAATTTAAGAGAGTCCTCGGTCACCAGTGGCTTGTCCATATAGCTTTCAATAGCCAGCTCCACCTCATCGGGCAACTTGAAACCATCACCGCCAAAAAATTTTATTCCGTTATCGTAGTAAGGATTGTGGGAGGCGCTGATGACAATGCCCGCCTGGGCCCGAAAAGTCCGGGTCAAATAGGCAATAGCGGGGGTCGGCATCGGACCTAACAGGGCCACATCGACGCCGGCAGCAATCAGCCCTGCCTGCAGTGCGGACTCAAACATATAGCCCGACACCCTAGTATCCTTGCCCATAACAATCAGTTTTCGTCCACCAGCCTGTGAACTGAAAACTTTGCCTGCAGCCCAACCCAGTTTGAGCACAAAATCTGCAGTGATCGGATGCACACCAACGCGCCCGCGAATACCATCTGTACCAAAATACATTCTTGCCATGTTTTATCCCTCAACAGCTTGCAATATTTTAAGTGCGTCGGCGGTCGCCGATATATCATGTACCCGCAGTACTTTTACACCTCGCTGGATTGCCAACATGCCGAGCGCAATACTACCCACCATGCGCTCTTCTACCGGCTTGTCCAGAATAGCCCCGACCAAAGATTTTCGCGACACCCCCACGATCACCGGAAATCCCAGATCCACCAACTCCGGCAAAGATCTGAACAATATTAAATTGTGTTGCAGGGTTTTACCGAAACCAAAACCCGGGTCAATCAGAATCCTGCTTCGAGGAATACCTGCCGCCTCACAGGCAGCAATCCTCTCCAGCAAAAACGTCTTTACGTCGGCGGCTATGTCCACATATCCGGGATTCAGCTGCATATGTTGTGGCTCCCCCAGCATATGCATCAGACAGACTGGCAGCCCACTGGCGGCGGCAGCAGTCAACGCTCCGGGGCGCCGAAGTGCGCGAACATCATTGATCATTGAGGCGCCAGCACGAGCCGCTTCACTAATGACAGTGGGCGTACTGGTGTCGACTGAAACAGGCACATCGAACCGACTGACTATCGCTTCAACCACTGGCAGAACACGCGCCAACTCTTCTTCAGGTGAAACCGGTTCGGCGCCGGGTCGAGTGGATTCCCCCCCTACGTCAATCAGGTGAGCCCCTTCTGAAAGCATTAAATCAACACGGTTGAGAACCCGGGAGAGATCGGGCTGGCTATTGCCAGCATAAAACGCACCGCCATCGGAAAACGAATCCGGTGTGATATTCAATACCGCCATGATTTTCGGTAGAGAAAAATCCATGAACGAATGAGTGAGATCTGTCATTCAACCTTACTCATCAACAGAGGAAAGGAAAGAATCAGGATACCTTGCCACCGACTCAAAAAATGTGACTGTACAGCCCCCGGCCCATTAAGGACGGGGCTGTCGGACCATCAATGTTCTTCGGCGGGACCTCCGACGACTCCGGGTTTACCGGAATCATCCGCGGGCGGCGTATCACCGGGAGCAGGTTTGCCACCAAAGTCGTCGTCACGCCAGTCATGAGGTGGGCGAACCGGTTTGCGAGCCATGAGGTCATCGACCTGCTCCACGTCAATCGTTTCATATTCCATCAAGGCATCTTTCATGGCATGCAGCACATCGATGTTGTCTTCGAGAATTTTTTTCGCACGTTCATAGCAATTATCGAGTACGTGACGCACTTCAACATCGATCTCACGGGCAGTCTCTTCCGAGTAGGTTGTATTGCCGGCACCCGGAATCTGTGACTCCTCCGTGCCATACAAAACCGGCCCCATCTTGTCGGACAAACCCCAGCGTACCACCATATTACGGGCCATCTGGGTAGCCCGTTCGATATCGTTCGATGCACCGGTAGTCACACCGTCAGCCCCGTGGACAAGCTGTTCAGCGATACGGCCACCAAAGAGACTGCAAAGCTGACTTTCCAACTGACGGCGACTCATGCTGTATTTATCTTCTTCCGGAAGAAACTGGGTGACACCGAGCGCGCGACCGCGGGGGATAATACTGACCTTATGGATCGGATCGTGTTCGGGCATCATACGCCCGACAATGGCATGACCCGCCTCATGATAAGCCGTATTTTCTTTCTCTTTCTCAGACATCACCATGGAACGCCGCTCGGCACCCATCATGATCTTGTCACGGGCTTTCTCGAACTCTTCCATGGTCACTGTGCGCTTGTTGGCGCGTGCTGCAAACAATGATGCCTCGTTGACAAGATTAGCGAGATCGGCCCCCGAGAAACCGGGAGTGCCTCTGGCCACAATGCCCAGATCAGCGCGCTCGTCCAGGGGAACTTTGCGGCCATGCACCTTGAGAATCTGCTCGCGGCCACGGATATCGGGTAGGCTTACGTAGACTTGGCGGTCAAAACGACCGGGACGCAACAGCGCCTTATCCAGCACATCGGGCCGGTTAGTGGCGGCTATGACGATAACGCCCTCATTGCCTTCAAAGCCATCCATTTCAACCAGCAGTTGGTTGAGAGTCTGTTCACGCTCATCGTTACCACCGCCATAACCACCACCGCGGTGACGACCAACGGCATCAATCTCATCAATAAAAATAATACAGGGCGACTGCTTCTTGGCCTGCTCGAACATATCACGCACCCGCGAAGCACCCACCCCGACAAACATTTCGACAAAATCAGAGCCCGAGATGGAAAAGAACGGCACCTTCGCTTCACCGGCAATCGCCTTGGCCAGCAATGTCTTACCCGTCCCCGGCGGGCCCACCATCAAAACACCCTGAGGAATACGGCCACCAAGACGCTGGAAACGGGACGGATCACGGAGAAAGTCCACCAGTTCGTGCACATCTTCTTTGGCTTCATCCACACCGGCCACATCGGCAAATGTGGTTTTAATCTGATCCTCACCCAGCAGACGTGCTTTACTCTTGCCGAAAGCCATCGGGCCACCGCGACCAGCAGCACCGCCCTGCATCTGGCGCATGAAAAACATGAAAATAGCGAGAATCAAAAGAATCGGAAAGGACGCTACCAGCAACTGCACCCAGAGGCTCTGTTTTTCGGGCTCGCGACCCTCGACACTGACATTGTTATTGAGCAGGTCACTCATCAAACCCGAGTCGGGAACGTTGGGACGTATCGTTTTGAAGGCGCTGCCATCAGCACGTTTGCCCTCGACCGTCAGACCCTCAATGACGACACTGCTGACACGACCGGATTGCACCTCCTCGATAAATGCAGAGTAACTAATGCTGTCCTCTTTAGGGGGTGGGTTGAAATTCTGGAACACCGACAATAACACTGCCGCAATGATTAACCACAATACAAGATTCTTTGCCATGTCGTTCAACTGAACTTCCTCATTTTAGCGCCACCGCGTTCTATTCTAACGGCCATTTGAGCGCAGTGGTAACCGGGATGGGAGGAGCCCATACCGGCTGATATTATTTAGTCCGAGACCTTAAGCCCGCGGGCAACCAGATAAACTTCACGGGATCGGGAGCGGGACGCATCGGGTTTTCGTGTAACGACCTGCTGGAAACGCCGTTTTGTATCGCGCAAAAAGTCATCGAAACCTTCGCCATGAAATACTTTGGCAACAAAAACCCCTTCAGGTTTCAATATTTGGCAGGCCAATTCAAGCGCCAACTCTATCAGATACATGGCCTTGGGTTGATCAACAGCCTTCATACCACTCATATTGGGGGCCATATCTGAAATTACAAGGTCGGCCTGTTGACCCTCAAGCAACTCCAGAATTTCATCGAGTACGGACTCTTCGGTAAAATCCCCCTCGACGAAGTCGACGCCAGCTATACTGTCCATAGGCAGAATATCCGAGGCAACAACACGACCCTTGTCGCCGACCAGCGTCACAGCCACCTGAGACCAACCACCGGGAGCAGCACCCAGATCAACCACGGTCATCCCGGGTTTAAACAAACGATCTTTTTTGTGTAACTCCAACAGCTTATAGCTGGCACGGGAACGATAGCCATCTTGCTGAGCACGTTTTACATAGTGATCGCTATTGTGTTCCTGTAACCAGCGCTGGCTGCTTTTTGACCGGCCCATATCAACCTGTTATCAGTTCGGCTAGAATACGCGCCGTTTTAGAGGACAACCATTCTATGACAATTTCCAATGAGGATAAAAAGCATCTGCGACGCCTGGGCCACAAACTCAACCCGGTGGTCACCGTTGCCGCAAAAGGCCTCACCGAATCAGTTATCGCAGAAATTGACCGCGCACTCAATGACCATGAGCTCATCAAAGTGAAACTTTCTGTAGACGACCGCGAGGTAAAGCAGACGATCATTGAAACCCTAACGGATACGCTGGGGGCAGAGGTGGTTCAAACCATTGGACATATTGTGCTCCTGCTGAGAAGAGCAGAACAACCCAATCGGCATTTATCCAATCTGTTGCGATCGCCTTCGGCCCGGTAGTGAGCATTGCGGCGTTCGGCATCAGGTATGCCGAACATCGTCAAGCTCATATTCCACATCACCGGCCGGTGTTTTAACGACGACAATGTCACCAACTTCCTTGCCTATCATGGCGCGGACGATCGGTGACTGGTAGGAAATCATGTTCAATTTTACGTCCGATTCGTCATCACCAACAATCTTGTAGGTCACGCGCTCCTCGGTATCCAGGTTGATCAGATCCACAGTGCAGCCAAAAATCACTTTATCGCCCTGCGGAATCTTCTTGATATCAATAATCTGGGCGTTGCTCAGCTTGCTCTCTATTTCCTGTATACGCCCCTCGGCAAAACTCTGCTGTTCACGGGCGGCATGATATTCTGCATTTTCCTTCAAATCACCGTGTGCACGGGCCTCCGCGATGGCCGCAACAATCCGGGGACGCTCTACTTTTTTCAGGTTATCCAGTTCCTGGCGAAGTTTTGCCGCGCCTTCAACTGTCATGGGTATCTTTTGCATTACTGATTCCTCTCGTGCAATTCCTGCAACCGACGGACTTTAATTTCTCCACTCTGCTCAAGGGCCATACAGACCGCCTGACCACCAGCGAGTGTTGTTGTGTAATACACCCCCCGCTGTTCCGCGCTGGACCGTATGGTAGAAGAGTCGGCAATCGCCTGGCGACCCTCTGTGGTATTGACGATCAGACTGATTTGATCATTTTTGATCATGTCCACGATATGAGGACGCCCCTGTTTCACTTTATTGACCCGTTCAACCGACAACCCTGCATCTTCAATCACCTGGGCAGTTCCACTGGTGGCCACCAGATTGAACCCACTATTGATCAGACTGCGAGCCACCGCCGCAATCCCGGCCTTGTCTGGCTCCCGAACACTGAGGAAGGCAGTTCCCGAAGTGGGAATCGGATCGCTGGCACCCAGCTCCGCCTTGGCATAGGCTTCGGCAAACGTATCGCCTACGCCCATCACCTCTCCGGTGGACTTCATCTCCGGCCCAAGAATGGGATCAATACCGGGAAATTTATTGAACGGTAACACCGCCTCTTTGACACTGAAATAATCGGGAATAATCTCAGTAGTAAAATTTTGCTCCGCCAGTGATACACCCACCATACAACGTGCTGCCACTTTTGCCAGCGATGTGCCGATACATTTTGAGACAAACGGTACGGTGCGGGAGGCCCGCGGATTGACTTCAATCACGTAGACCTTGCCATCCTGCCACGCCAGCTGGACGTTCATAAGCCCTTTGACATTGAGCTCAACGGCCATCGCCTTGACCGTTTCGCGCATTTCATCTTGCACATCTTCGGGCAAACTGTAGGGCGGCAGCGCACAGGCGGAGTCACCCGAGTGAATACCCGCCTGCTCAATATGCTGCATGATGGCACCAATCACCACGTGCTCACCATCCGAGACAGCATCGATGTCCACTTCTACCGCCGAAGAAAGGAAGTAATCAAGCAGTACCGGGGCGTCTTCAGAGACCCGCACCGCCTGACTCATATAGCGTTGCAGCTCTTCCTCCCGATAGACAATTTCCATAGCGCGCCCGCCGAGCACATAGGACGGCCTGACGACCAGCGGATAACCGATCCCGGCTGCTGCGGCAATCGCTTCTTCAGCAGAGCGGACAATGGCGTTGGCTGGCTGCAATAATCCCAACTTGTGGATCATCTGCTGGAATCGCTCACGATCTTCGGCCCGGTCAATGGCATCCGGGGTGGTGCCAATAATGGGCACGCCCTGCGCCTCCAGTGCACGGGCCAGTTTCAGCGGCGTCTGCCCTCCAAACTGCACGATCACGCCGACCGGCTTTTCAATCCGCACTATTTCGAGCACATCCTCGAGGGTGACCGGCTCGAAATAGAGACGGTCCGAGGTGTCGTAGTCCGTTGATACCGTCTCGGGATTACAGTTGACCATGATAGTTTCGTAACCGTCCTCACGCATGGCCAACGCCGCGTGCACACAACAGTAATCAAACTCAATACCTTGGCCGATGCGGTTGGGACCGCCACCCAGAACCAGAATTTTATTGCGGTCTGAAGGCTGTGATTCACACTCCTCTTCATAGCTGGAGTACATATATGCCGTAGCCGTAGCAAACTCTGCAGCACAGGTATCTACCCGCTTATAAACCGGGTGAATATTCAGGGCCCTACGACTCTCGCGCACGGCGGTCTCTGAACTGTTGAGCAGGCTCGCCAACCGAATATCGGAAAAGCCTTTGCGTTTAAGGGCGTACAACTGACCGGCATCCAGACTTTCCAGTGTCCGGCCCCGCAACTTTTGCTCTTCCCGGATCAGATCTTCAATCTGCGCCAGAAACCAGGGGTCAATAGCGCAGAGATCAAACACCTCATCCACGGACATGCCGGCGCGAAATGCGTCGCCCACAAACCAGATACGCTCTGCGCCCGGATCACTGAGCTGCTCCCGCAACTCATTCAGACCTTCGTCAGTATTTACATCCACCTGGGGTTCAAATCCGGCAGACCCCACCTCCAGACCACGGAGTGCTTTTTGGAGAGATTCCTGAAAAGTACGACCAATCGCCATGACCTCGCCCACCGACTTCATCTGCGTGGTCAGTTTGGCATTGGCTGCACTGAATTTCTCAAAGGCAAAACGGGGAATCTTGGTGACCACATAGTCGATACTGGGCTCAAAGGAAGCCGGGGTGGCACCCCCCGTAATATCGTTCTGCAACTCATCCAGGGTATATCCCACCGCCAGTTTCGCCGCCACCTTGGCAATCGGGAAGCCCGTCGCCTTGGAGGCCAGGGCAGAGGAACGCGACACCCTGGGGTTCATTTCAATCACCACCAACCGACCGTCCACCGGGTTCACGGCAAACTGTACGTTGGAGCCACCGGTCTCCACGCCAATTTCCCGCAACACCGCTATGGAGGCGTTGCGCATGATCTGGTATTCCTTATCGGTGAGGGTCTGGGCCGGGGCCACGGTAATCGAATCACCGGTATGTACACCCATGGGGTCCAGGTTTTCGATGGAACAGATGATAATGCAGTTGTCATTCCTGTCCCGCACCACTTCCATTTCGTATTCTTTCCAGCCAATCAGGGACTCATCAATCAGGAGCTCTTTGGTGGGTGAGAGGTCCAGCCCCCGGCGACAGATCTCTTCAAATTCTTCGCGGTTATAGGCAATACCACCACCCGAACCACCCATAGTGAAGGACGGGCGAATAATACAGGGATAACCGAACTGGTCCGGCACCTGCAACGCCTCCTCAAGGCTGTGCACGATAACGGCCTTGGGTGTTTCCAGTCCGATTGCCTTCATGGCTTTGTCAAAACGGTTGCGATCCTCGGCTTTATCGATGGCATCCCGATCAGCCCCGATCATATCGACACCGAATTCCTCGAGCACACCTTCACGAGCCAGATCCAGGGCACAATTGAGTGCAGTCTGTCCGCCCATTGTTGGCAGCAGGGCATCGGGACGCTCCCGCTCAATAATTTTGGCCACAGTCCGCCATTCTACAGGCTCGATATAGGTCGCATCCGCCATGGACGGATCCGTCATGATCGTCGCCGGATTCGAGTTCACCAGAATCACCCGGTAACCCTCTTCCCGCAGGGCTTTACAGGCCTGTGCCCCCGAGTAATCAAACTCGCAGGCCTGCCCGATAACAATGGGGCCGGCGCCGAGGATCAGGATACTTTTAAGATCGGTTCTTTTTGGCATAAATTATCGTCAGTATGGCAATTGTCGTTAGCTTGGACTACCTGTGGACGCAATGCAGGTCACAACCACTTAGCAGCAACCGGGGCGACTGTCGCTCTCCACTTACCTGGATTCACCCACTAGTCCCCGGCCTGACTGGCCCGAATCAGCTCAAAAAAATGATCGAACAGTGGCACGGCATCGTGGGGGCCGGGACTGGCTTCCGGGTGCCCCTGAAAACTGAAGGCCGACCTGTCAGTGCGGTGCAAGCCCTGCAATGATCCGTCGAACAATGATCGGTGGGTTGCGCGCAGATTGTCGGGTAATGTCTGTTCATCCACAGCGAAGCCGTGGTTCTGACTGGTAATCAACACCAACCCGTCATCAAGGCTTCTTACCGGATGATTGGCACCGTGGTGCCCAAATTTCATTTTTTCTGTTCTGGCTCCGCTGGCCAGAGCCAACAGCTGATGGCCCAGACAAATACCAAACACCGGGATGTCGTGGTCGAGAATGTCGCGAATGGCCCGGATGGCATAATCGCAGGGTTCCGGGTCGCCGGGGCCGTTGGAGAGAAACACGCCGTCCGGGTTCAGGGCCAGCACCTCGCTGGCGGGGGTTTCTGCAGGGACCACCGTCAAATTGGCTCCCCGATCCACCAGCATACGCAGAATATTCCGCTTCGTACCAAAATCATAGGCAACAATATTGTAAGGATTTTCCGAAGGGACTGAATAACCCTGCCCGAGTCGCCAGGTCCCCCCCCGCCAGGGGTAGGATTTTGCGGTCGTCACTTCCCGGGCCAGATCCATGCCCTTTAGGCCGGCAAAGCTTCTTGCTGAAGACAAGGCCTTTGCCTGATCGACAGAACCCGCCATCAGACAGCCATTCTGGGCACCCTTCTCCCGCAGAATACGCGTGAGCTTACGGGTATCTATGTTGGCAATACCAAGAATGTTATTTGCCTTCAGATAGGCGTCGAGCGATTGGCAAGACCGGAAATTGCTTGCCATCAACGGCAAATCCCGGATCACCAGACCCGCGGCCCAGATCCGGTCAGACTCGTTGTCTTCATCATTGACACCGGTATTACCAATGTGGGGGTAGGTCAATGTCACGATCTGGCGGGCATAGGAGGGATCAGTGAGAATTTCCTGGTATCCCGTCAATGCTGTATTGAATACCACCTCACCACTGGAAACACCCTCCGCACCAATGGCGATGCCTTCGAAAACAGTACCATCTTCAAGTGCAAGAATGGCGGACCGATGGCTATCGGTATTCAAAGCAACCTCCTCAAATAACCGGGAATCCAGAACTGCGAGAATCGCCCGTATCAAAAACTAACTCATTGATTTCATGATATCAGGCTGCAAAAAAGCGAGATGAAACCGTGCGTCTCACCTCGCTTTCAAATCATTCAATCGCGCTTTTCACCTGTGTCTTTGCAGGGCGTTTCACGTCAGCAGAAACTAACTGGATATTCTAGGCAAGAGGCATGCTTATGTCCAGTGCTAATCCGTTTCCAGGCTTGTGGCCGGGGGCAAAAAAACGGCGATTTCTGTTGCCTTGTGTATCAAAACCGCCTCAACGGCGTTGTGGTCGCCACCCTCTGCTCAATGGTGCTGTCTGCACCTCGACAGCTGACGGTTATTAGACAGTGTTTACGCGACAGGAGATTTTTTCCAGCGCCGCAACTGCACAGTTGCTATAAGCGGGGCACAGACTGTGCTGTAAAGCCCCCCGATTGAGTTGTCGTACTACTATTTCAGCCCCAGTACATCCTGCATATCAAACAGGCCGGTCTCTTTTTTCTGTAACCAGCCAGCTGCGCGAACGGCACCACGGGCAAACGACATGCGACTCGAGGCTTTGTGGGTAATTTCCACTCGCTCCCCTTCAGCCGCAAACATCACCGTATGGTCGCCGACAATATCACCGGCCCGGACAGTGGCAAAACCGATGGTTTGTCGATCACGCGCGCCCGTCTGCCCCTCGCGACCGTAAACAGCGACTTCGCTCAGATCACGACCCAGCGCGCTGGCGACCACCTGCCCCATGCTCAATGCAGTGCCTGAGGGGGCATCAACCTTATGGCGATGATGGGCTTCGTAAATCTCAATATCGACTTCATCACCCAGCACACTGGCCGCCATATCCAGCAATTTGAAACACAAATTTACCCCGGTACTGAAGTTGGATGCCATACACAGGGCAGTGCGATCCGCCATAGAAACCAGCTGAGTACGCTGCTCCGGAGTAAAACCGGTGGTACCTATAACCATTTTACGACCACTGAAGGCACAGGCGTCAGCATTCGCAAGTGTGGCATCGGGGGAGGTGAAATCAATAAGCACATCAAATTGTTCCAGTGCCTGACGGATATCGCCGATCACCTTAACGCCATTGGAACCAATACCCGCCAGCTCTCCGGCATCAACGCCTATCAGGGAACTGCCAGGTCGCTCCAGAGCGACCGTGAGGTGCACGGAGGGATTCAGGTCAATCGCTTCAATCAGCGCCTTACCCATACGCCCGGCAGCGCCGGTAACTGCTATTCGCGTCATTGATATATCTCGTGGTGATGGCACAGGAAACCAGAAGGAGGTCACATGCACAGATGCTCACTATATCGTAAAGCCATCAAAGAATTTTTTCACACCCTCAAACCAGGACGCTCTTTTGGGGGAGTGTTTGCCTTTTTCGAGGCTTTCCTGGAGCTGACGCAACAAATCCTTCTGTTCGGAATTCAGGTTCACAGGCGTCTCAAGAACAACCCGGCACAGGAGGTCGCCGGGCCCACCGCCGCGCACACTGGCCACACCCTTGCCCCGCAGGCGAAAGACCCGATCGGTCTGGGTTTCGGGGGGAATCTTCAATTTCACCCGACCATCCAGCGTCGGCACCTCAATTTCTCCACCCAGAATGGCATCCACAATACTGATCGGCACTTCGCAATACAGGTTTCTACCCTCGCGCTTGAATAGCGAGTGCTCGCGAACGTGGATCTGAACATAGAGGTCGCCCGGAGGACCACCTTCCGGCCCGGCCTCGCCTTCCCCCGCCAGACGAATGCGGTCACCGGTATCAACACCGGCAGGAACCTTGACAGACAATGTCTTGCTTTCCTGTACGCGACCCTGGCCATGGCAAACCCCACAGGGATCCGAAATAACCTGGCCCCGACCGCGACAGGTCGGGCAGGTCTGCTGAACAGCAATGAAACCCTGCGACATACGCACCTGACCATGACCGCCACAAGTACCACAAGTAGTTGGCGTACTACCTTTTTTGGCACCGGAGCCGTCGCAGGTTTTGCAATTGACCAGGGTCGGCACCCTGATCTGAACCGTTTTACCTTTTACTGCATCCTCAAGGTCGAGCTGCATATCATAGCGCAGGTCTGAACCCCGCATAGGGCCACCCCTGCCGCGACCAGCGCCGCCAAAAATATCGCCGAAAACATCCCCGAAAATATCACTGAAACCTCCGAACCCGGGGCCGCCCTGACCACCGCCAAATCCGGCATTGGGATCCACCCCGGCATGACCGTATTGATCATAGGCCGCTTTCTTCTCTTTATCGGAAAGCACCTCATAGGCCTCGGTGGCCTCCTTGAATACATCTTCCGCCGCCTTGTTGTCCGGATTCCGGTCCGGGTGATTTTTCATCGCAATCCGGCGGTAGGCTTTTTTAACTTCGTCAGCGGAGGCGTTTTTGGCAACACCGAGAATTTCGTAATAATCGCGTTTGGCCATTGCGTTTCAACTTCTCTGGTTGGGTTCACTGCCAGAGGCAGTAATTATCATGTTGTCCTGCGCACCGCCTTGGCAGCACACCGGACACGGCAAGGCGCGGACTGGAAACCGCGCCTGCTTTCGGCACTGGCATGCCGGGCATTCCAAGTAGGACAAGCCCTACTTGTTTTTGTCGTCTTTCACTTCTTCGAATTCAGCATCCACTGCGTCATCAGACGTGCTGCCCTCGGACGACTCTGCCCCCTCAGGTTGAGCCTCAGCCTGTTCGGCGTAAAGTTTCTGTGCCAGCGCAGCAGAGGCCTCGGAAAGCGTGTTCGCGGCGGCATCGATTCCCTCCTTGTCATCACTTTTGACGGCATCTTCCACGCCCTTGATAGCAGACTCAATCGCCTCTTTCTCTTCAGCACTGGCCTTGTCGCCCGCTTCTTCCAGCGTTTTCCTGGCGGCATGGGCGAGGCCGTCCGCAGCATTGCGGGAACTCACCAGCTCTTCAAATCTCTTGTCCTCGGCGGCATTTGCCTCGGCATCCTTGACCATTTTGTCGATTTCGTCATCTGAGAGGCCAGAGCAAGCCTTGATGATAATGGACTGCTCTTTTCCAGTAGCCTTGTCTTTGGCACTAACATTGAGAATGCCATTTGCATCAATGTCAAAAGTCACCTCAATCTGAGGCATGCCGCGAGGTGCCGGGGGAATATCAGCCAGATCAAAACGGCCCAATGACTTATTGCCGGCTGCCTGCTTGCGCTCACCCTGAACTACGTGAACCGTTACTGCTTGCTGATTATCATCTGCCGTTGAGAAAATTTGCGATTTTTTCGTCGGGATCGTGGTGTTTTTCTCAATCAGAGGTGTCGCCACACCACCCATGGTTTCAATACCCAGGGTCAGGGGTGTCACATCCAGCAGAAGCACGTCTTTTACTTCACCGGACATCACCGCTGCCTGAATCGCGGCACCAACGGCAACAGCCTCATCGGGGTTGACATCCTTGCGCGGTTCTTTGCCGAAGAAATCGGTGACGTATTTTTGCACCATGGGCATCCGGGTCTGACCACCTACCAGAATGACATCATCAATTTCTGAAGCAGATTTTCCGGCGTCTTTCAGAGCCATTTTCACCGGCTCCATGGAACGGGCAACCAGCTCTTCCACCAGAGACTCGAGTTTGGAGCGAGTCAGCTTGACCACCAGGTGTTTCGGACCGGTGGCATCGGCAGTAATGTAGGGTAAATTCACTTCAGTTTGCTGACTGGATGACAGCTCAATCTTGGCTTTCTCCGCAGCCTCTTTGAGACGTTGTAGCGCAAGCGGATCGCTGTGCAGGTCTATGCCGCTGTCCTTTTTGAACTCGGCGGCCAGGTACTCGATCAATCGCAGGTCGAAATCTTCACCCCCGAGGAATGTGTCACCATTTGTGGACAGCACTTCAAACTGGTGTTCACCATCCACATCGGCAATCTCAATGATTGAGATATCAAAAGTACCGCCACCCAGATCGAAGACAGCCACAACGCGGTCGCCGGGATCACGATCCATACCATAGGCCAGCGCAGCAGCCGTTGGCTCATTGATAATGCGCTTGACATCGAGGCCCGCAATCCGACCGGCATCCTTGGTAGCCTGCCGCTGGGAGTCATTAAAATAGGCTGGCACCGTAATGACGGCCTCGGTGACTTTCTCACCCAGATAGTCTTCTGCCGTCTTCTTCATTTTCTTCAGCACTTCGGCCGAAATCTGCGGCGGCGCTTTTTTGTCACCTTTGACTTCCACCCAGGCATCGCCATTGTCCGCCTTGACGATTTTGTAGGGCACCATCTTGATGTCTTTCTGCACTACATCGTCATCAAAACGACGACCAATCAGCCGCTTGACGGCAAACAGGGTATTGCTGGGATTGGTCACAGCCTGGCGTTTGGCTGACTGGCCCACCAGAATTTCATTGTCTTCGGCAAATGCGACGATAGACGGCGTGGTACGCGTGCCCTCGGCATTTTCGATCACTTTCGGCTTGTCGCCCTCAAGTACAGCCACACAGGAATTAGTGGTGCCGAGGTCAATTCCGATTATTTTGCCCATTATCTGTTTCTCCGGGTTTGCTTAAACTGGTAAAAATTGGTTTCTGAGTCTGTATATTGGCCCGCATTGCGGAATTTCAAGGCTCGCCGGTGTTATTCGCTGCCAACTTGGCGACTACCACCATCGCAGGACGAATCAGCCGACCATTGAGTGTGTAACCCTTCTGGAACACATCAATGACGGTGTTGGGGGTTACATCAGGCACTTCAAGCATACTCATCGCCTGATGAAGGTCGGGATTAAACGCCTCACCACCGGGATCAATGGCTTCCACCTTGAAGCGAGCCAGCACATCCTGGAAGCTCTTTAGGGTGAGCTCAATGCCGTCACTGACCGCTTTGAACTCATCGCCGACATCGGTCATTGCCTGAATGGAACGCTCAAGATTATCGACCACTGGCAACAGCTCACCGACAAACTTTTCGAGAGCATACTTGTGTGCGTTTTCCACATCGCGCTCCATACGCCGTCGCAGGTTCTGCATTTCCGCATGGGTTCTCAGCACCTGGTCCTTGGCGTTGGCCAGATCGGTCGTCAACTGTTCAACCTCGCCGGTTGCTGATTGCGCCTCTGACTGCTCTACTTCAGGCCGCGACTCAGCGGCGCCCTCTGAACCGGGATCCTGTGGATCCGGCTCCTGATGATTTTGTTCTGTTGACACGCAACATCTCCCTTCTTCTATTGAATACGCTGCTTCAGGACTTTGCTTCAACCCGCTATATTGGGCCATTGCCCCATGTTTCAAGGGCAGACGCGCTTAAAAATTGTGTATAACATTGTTCTTCTGATGTCACTTCACACAAACAGGCATTACTGGTGCTTACTACCCTGACAGTCAAACATTTCACGCTGGTGGAATCCCTCGAAGTGGATTTCGGTGTCGGCATGACAGCATTGACCGGCGAAACCGGCGCAGGCAAGTCCCTGGTGCTCGACGCCCTGGCAATGGCGCTGGGAGATCGCGCCGATACAGATCGGATTCGCCAGGGCCAGGAACGCGCCGAGGTCTCAGCATTATTTGATCTGACAGAGATTGTAGCGGCCCGACAGTGGCTGATCGATAACGATTTTGCCGAAAACGGTGACGAAGTATTATTGCGGAGACTGTTGACCCGCGAAGGCCGATCCCGGGGCTACATCAATGGCCAGGCCGCCACCATGCAGCAGCTGCGTGAGCTTGGCGAGATGCTGATCGACATTCACAGCCAGCATGAACACCAGTCCCTGTTGCGCAGGGAGACCCATCACAAAATACTGGACAACTTTGCCGGATGTTCGGAGCTGGCTGGCGAGTTGCGACAGATTTATCAACAGTGGGCGACCACAACACAGCTGCTGGATAAGCTGGAGAACGCCTCAGACGAACTGAATGCCAGACGGGAACTGCTCACATTTCAGTTATCGGAACTGGATGAACTGTCCCTGGCAGAAGGTGAGCTGGAACAGCTGGAACACCAGCAACAGCAATTGGGAAATGCAGAGGCCATACTCAGGGACAGCGGGTCGTTGTTACAGCTCTGCTGTGAAGCAGAAGACTTCAACTTGCAAGACAGCCTAGGCAAGGCCTTACAGTTGCTGGCCAACATGCCCGGCAAACCTGCTGAGCTGATTGAGGCAGAAAATCTGCTGAACAGTGCGGCCATTGAAGTGGCGGAAGCCAGCCGTGAAATCCAGCAACATCTGGACAAATTCGAACTGGACCCGGAGCGGCTACTGCAACTGGAAACACGCTTGAGCGCCATCTATCAGTTGGCGCGCAAACACCGCATCGACCCACCAGAGCTAACGGCCAAACGTCTGGCGCTACAGGAAGAACTGGACAATCTTGCCGGTGGCGAGGGTAGTATTGAAAAACTTCGACAACAGGCCGCCACCCTCTCCGACCAGTACCTCGCGCTGGCAGAAAATCTCACGGCCCGCCGAACAGCCGCGGCAACTGTATTTTCTGCACTGGTTGAACAGCAGTTTTCGGCACTTTCGATGGATGGCACAAAATTCATACCTCAACTTACCCCGGTCAAATCGGGGCAATTAACAGCCAACGGCATGGAGACCATCGAATTTCTGATCACCACCAATCCCGGTGAACCGCCAAGACCCCTTGCCAAAGTCGCATCTGGTGGCGAGCTTTCACGAATCAGTTTGGCTATCCAGGTTATCGCTGCAAACCATTCGGCGGTCCCCACCCTGGTTTTCGACGAGGTGGATGTGGGCATTGGTGGCGCCACCGCAGATGTGGTAGGCAAACTGTTACGCCAGCTCGGAGGGCAGGGACAGGTTATTTGCGTAACGCATCTGCCACAGGTTGCCGCCTGCGCTCACCACCACCTGCTGGTAACAAAAACCACCGGCGAACATTCTGCCAACAGCGGTATCCGGTCGCTTTCAGGTGCTGACCGCACCAATGAAATCGCACGCATGCTCGGAGGTGCAAGAACGACTGATACCAGCCTCAGTCATGCCAGGGAAATGCTACAATTGGGTGAACAAACTGCTTGATACAGATCAATAAATTCAAGCATTCAAACCGCTATGCTGGGCCCTTTCTCCATAATAAGAGGGCGTTACCGTGCAGAGAGAAGATACAGAAACACTGGCCAGAGTCGGAAAATTGGTACTGATAGGCGTTGGCGTCATGCTATTGCTCATTGCCGCCGCTTCGATGATCGGCTAACCCGATTAATGACCTCGCAAAACATTCAAGTGACAAGCTGGCCGCTCCAACGTATCGCCGCATGAACCAATCACGTGTAATTCCTTTTGAGGTAGACCCGCGGATTGTCGACCGCAGACCTCTGCTATACTGACATTTCCGCAAAGAAACCCGGAAGGAGCCAGTTATGATCCACCAGTTTTTATCAGCGAGCTTTAACCTGAGCATGTTGCCGGCCAGACTGGCTATACGAAATACAAAAGCCTCTTTTCAGGCAATGCGCGACCTCCCCGGAACAGTGAAACAATATGCCGACGGCTTACACCAGTCCTGCGGAGACAGCCAACTGTTTATCGATCAGCTAATGCAACGCATTGATACAGAACTCGGCGGCGACCCCGCCAACCTGAGCAATCACGAGCGCGAGATGATCACCGCCCGCGAACTGGCCATGGCAGAACAGCACCTTGGCCACGCCGTATTTAATATGCTTAAGGCATACCGGGTATTGTCTGCCAAACCTTCGCGGGTGATCGAACACGGACGCGCAGAGCGGATCGACTAATCCTGTCGGCGAAACAGATAATTCTTTCTGCCGTTATTGCACACCACCAGCTGACGCCCAAACCGATCACACTGTCCTGGCTGCAGCGCCAGTGAGTCTGGCTGCGACTCGTTAACAGCCAGACGCTGCTTATCCTCCTTCAGAAAACCAAACATCGTTTCAAAGCGCTGCGCAAAATCCACACCCTTTGCTATTACATCATCAAACAGATAGACAAATTTCGCATAGGAAAACGTCGACCCGCCAAGGCCGATTTCCATCATTTTCTCCAAATATTGTCGATAGGCCGCCGCCAAGTAGTCAGCTCGGGCGATCCCATCATCCATTGCCCCGCGAAATGCCGGTATGCGCATTTTATTCGATGGTTTGAGCACACCTCCCGCCAGCCTGCTATTGGCCAGATTGCTCACCAGCACGTAGCGAACTCCCTCGCAAGTCAACCACTGATGATCGAGTTGACAGCCATCCAGTCCGTTGTCGATCTTGAGGGGCTCTGCTGCCTCAACGATCTCCGGCACAGGCAGTCGGGTATCGGCTGGCACGGCAACGTCAATACCGGCTCTGGCTGCAGGCCGCCTGAGCAACAGAGCCTGAATTTTGTCGTTGTTACGCCGGAAGTCCAGCAATGAAGGTAAGTCAGCCCCCTGACCCGCAGCCTGCACTTCACAGTAGAGTTGCTCGTAATAGGTTTCAGCCAGCAACCAACAAAAACGGTCTGCTACTGCAGGAACCGGGGACAAGAGCAGCAAATACACTGTTGTTAATCTCAACCATTTCCACATGTACACACTGCTCTTATAGGGTCTGGAACACAGCCATATGGCCCACAAATGATTAGATAGCCTTCGCGCCCGGATATTTACGCAACAGCCGTAACCTTTTAGACTGATTATCTTTTGAACAGGGAAGGCGAACGCAACTCGCCAGTTATGTCACAAATTATTATTCGCCTGCTCGCCCCGATGTTCTGCCTGATGCTGGCAGTCTTCACCTATTGGCAATACCCCGCATTGAACAACGATCAACGGGCTCTGCTGGAGCAGTTGCCCTTCATCGTCTGCGGGCTCGCCGCTTTCATGGCTTTACTGGCAAACCAATCCAAAAATCTGGGTACGGCCATGACAATGCTGATCAGCTACTGGCTGATTCGGCATTTCCTGCAGGCGCCATTGAATGCTGAGCCGGCCAACCAGATCTTCAGCCTCATCTCACTTTGTCTGCCACTGATACTGGGCGTGTTCATTATTCTCCCCGACACCGGCTGGCGACACCCGGCTTTTCTGGTATTGACGGCCTTCATCTCAATCTTTGCACTGATCATCATCAGCCTGTTTCAGTGGCAACCCCTCTGGTTTTCCCACCTCCTGCCCGGCATCAACGAAAGTACTTTTTTCGGCCTGAAGATATCCGCCACAGCGGGATTACTGTTTCTACTGGTCTATACCTTCAGCATCATCCTGCCATTGCTTCGCCGGGAGTATCTGGACAGCAGCCTGCCAGGCTGCGTGTTCTTCAGCTTTATCACCGTGGGATGGTTTCAGTTACCGCATATTTCCTCAATCATGTTTTCTGCCGCCGGATTACTGTTGATTATCAACCAGACCCAGGCCCTGCTCAACATGGTGTACCGGGACGAACTGACCCAGATCCCCAACCGGCGGGCACTGCTCCGCGATGTACGCACCATGGGAAACCACTATGCGTTGGCGATGGTGGATGTGGACCATTTCAAATCCATCAATGATCAATATGGTCACGACCTGGGTGACCAAGTACTTCGTGCCATTGCCGCGCAACTGCGCCGGGTCAGTGGGGGCGGACGAGCCTACCGCTTTGGGGGAGAGGAGTTTTGCCTGCTGTTTCGCGGCAAAACACGGGAGCAGGTCGTCGATTACCTGGAACAACTGCGCAAGAATATTGCAAATTACGACATGGCCACCCGGGACAACAAAAATCGACCACGCTATCAGTCCAGCGGCGAAAAGAAACGTGGCGCTTCACGACGCCGCGGCAATATCCGGGTGACCGTCAGTATAGGCGTTGCCGATGCACAGGACGCCCTGCATTTTGATGGCGTCATGAAAGCTGCCGACAGCGCCATGTATCGTGCCAAAGAAGCTGGCAGAAATCAGACCAAAATCGCGTAATCAACCCTCAATTATCTTTTAGCCTCTTTGACGTAGAGCACCAGATTGTGGCCCACCAGATCGAACCCATGCTTGGTAGCGATCGCTTTCTGCAACGCTTCAATTTCACTGCTTTGAAATTCAATCACATCGCCACTATCTACATTCACCATATGATCGTGATGAATACCCCGATCAATTTCATAAACTGCCGGACCGCTGTCAAAATTATGGCGTGTAATCAGGCCGGCACTCTCGAACTGAGTCAACACCCGATATACCGTGGCAATACTGACATCGTCACCGGCTTCGAGTAATTTGCGGTACACATCCTCGGCACTCATATGACTTTCATTGATTTCCTCAAGAATCTGCAGGATCTTCAGACGGGGTACGGTGACCTTGAGCCCCGCCTTCCGTAAGTCCCGGTTTTCATCCTTCATTCTGCTACCGCCTCTTTAATACACTCAATTGATTCTGTATTATCGCCGTTCACTGAAAACTCTGGAACCCCCAATGCATTTTACTGCAAGAATTACCTGCTATCTGGCAGTGACCGCGTTACTCGCCGGGTGCTCAGGTGTCTCAATGCCGGATTTCAGTATGCCCAAACTACCCAATGTGCATAAATTCGATATCCAACAGGGAAATGTTATCACCCAGGACATGATTGACCAGCTTCGTCCGGGCATGACCAAGTCCCAGGTGCGTTTTGTGATGGGGACACCCCTGGTTTCAGATACCTTCAATGAAGACCGCTGGGACTATTATTACAGCCTGTCGCCCAGTAACGGTGAAGAAGTCAGGGAGCGGATGGCGATTTTCTTTGAAAACGACCAACTGGTGGGATTCAGAGGTGACTTTATTCCCACTACGGTGAATATAGAAAGCACCGAGTGATCAATTACTCTGCCCGGCCTTCGCCGCACGCCGTTTGCGAATCTCTTTGGGATCCACGGTCAGAGGCCGATAAATTTCCACCCGATCACCCGCTTCCAACACATAGGTCTTTGGCGGATTGAGGCCTTTGGTGCCCAGGGCCTGCCCAAAGATGCCCATTTTTACATTTTCCAGATCAATCTCGGGGAACTGCTGCACAATTCCGGACTGTCGAACCGCCTCATACGCAGTGGTTCCGGGTGCAACCTTAAGCGCCAGCAGTTGCTGACGATGAGGCAACGCATAGGCCACCTCCACGGTAATCAACTCAATATCTTTCACGGACCGTAGACCTCCTGAGCACGCCTTGCCAACGAATCTACCAGATTGTTCGCCACAGAGGTAAACAGGCTGGTGGAGGCAAGTCCTACCGACAGACTATTAAATTCAAATTCCAGGTCGAGCATCACTTTGCAGGCATTTGCCGTCAATGGTTTGAAGTGCCACTCACCGGACAACTTTTTAAAAGGCCCCTGCTCAAGGCTCATGGTAATCTGCTCGGGTTTTTTCAGAGTATTTCGAGTGGTAAAACTGTAACCGATGCCCCCTTTTTTCAAGTCTAGTCTGGCCACCATACCGTCCTCCGACAGCTCTAATATATCGGCTCCGACACAGCCCTCCATATAGCGTGGGTAACTGTTCACATCATTGACCAGATCATACATTTGCTCAGCGGAGAACATCACCAGCGCACTGCGTTTTATGGTTGTCAGCATCAGGAAAATGTCTTGTAGAGGCCCATCACAAAAATGATCCCCACGGCTATTGGCGAAACATATCGCAATATCCAGTACCAGCTCGCGAAGACCCGACCCGACTCATCCGCGAGCTCACTCCGCACGGTTTCCGGTCTCATCAACCAGCCCGCAAACAAAGCGATAAATAGACCGGTGAGCGGCAACATGACACTGGAGGTCAGAAAATCCATAAACTCAAAGAAATTAAACCCCGCAACCTGCTTTTCTGCCCAGATATTAAAGGATAAAACACTCCCCAGCCCAACAACCCAGGCAATACCACCGAGCAGCAGATTCGCGGTAATACGGGTAAATTTTTTCGATTCGATGAGATAGGCAACGGCGGGTTCGATCAGCGAGATCGCCGAGCTCCAGGCGGCCAAAGTCACCAGCACAAAGAACAGGCTGCCAAATAATAATCCTCCCGTCATATTGCCAAATGCGATTGGCAGGCTGACAAACAGCAACCCCGGACCCGCCCCGGGTGCAATCGACGGATTTGCAAACACAATGGGGAATATGGCCAGCCCGGCAACCAGCGCCACCACCGTATCCAGAAAACCGACGGCAAGCACGGTGCGGCCAATCCGGGCATGCTCAGGCATGTAGGCACCATAGGCCATAATGGCACCCATCCCCAGACTGAGGGTAAAAAACGCATGCCCCATGGCCTCCAGAACCCCCGCCCAGGTCAATGCCTCATAGTTGAAACTGAACAGAAAATTCACAGCCTGGGCAAAATCCCCTCGCTGAATGCCAAACACCAGCAGGATCAGCAGCAGTACAAACAGCACCGGCATCAATATCCTTACCGCAACACCAAGCCCGCGGGTTACCCCGCCAATAACCACTAACAGGGTCAGAATCATGAAGACTGTCTGCCACAGAATCAGTGCTTTCGGGTCGGACAACAGGTCTGCAAAAATAATGGCAACCTGGTCGGCACTGGCGCCCTGGAATGCACCGCTGGCCATCTTCCCAATGTAATTGAGCGCCCACCCGGCAATTACCGCGTAATAGGAAAGAATCATCAATCCGGCTATGACACCCAACCAGCCTATCGCATGCCAGTGTCGCTCCAGGCCCGCCTCTGTGGTCAGGCGGCGCATCGTATTGATCGGACTCTGCCGACCACGCCGACCCAGCATGACCTCCGCCACCATGACGGGAATTCCTACCAGTAAAATACACAGCAGATACACCAGCACAAAAGCGCCGCCGCCATTTTCACCGGCAATATAGGGAAACTTCCAGATATTCCCCAGACCCACCGCCGAACCGGTTGCCGCCAGCACAAAGGTCCAGCGGCTGGACCAGACAGGGTGTCCCCCGGGAACTGATCCAGACCCATCAACCTCTGCAGGGGATTGCTGCTGTTGTTCCGCCATCGGCGATTTCCTTGTCAAAACTGACCGGATTGTACCGGCAATCCAAGATATACAAAACCAAGGCAATCACGCATAACGCCACAAAACCATAGGCGCACCCCAGCGCAATCCTTATAATGCCGACCCATGGCTAACAAATCCCAACACCCTCAAAAAAACCCCACCATTGCACTCAACAAGCGGGCCCGTCACGAATACCAGCTCGAGGAAAAATTCGAAGCGGGTCTCGTTCTGCAGGGCTGGGAAGTAAAAAGCCTGCGCGCCGGCAAAGCCCAGCTCACTGACAGCTATGTATTACTGAAAGACGGTGAGGCTTATCTGATTGGTTCACACATCACCCCATTGGGCACCGTGTCCACCCACTACGTCACCGACCCCGGCCGCACCCGCAAGTTGCTGCTCAATCAGCGTGAACTCGGTAAATTGTTCAACGGTGTCAATCAGAAGGGCTACACCTGTGTAGCCACCGCACTGTATTGGAAAAACCACCTGGTGAAGTGTGAAATCGCTCTCGCCAAGGGCAAAAAAGAACACGATAAACGCGAAACTGAAAAAAATCGTGATTGGGCACGACAGAAACAACGCCTGGTCCGCCGCGCCCGGTGATCATTAACGCCCTGTCAGTGAACTTCATCCACAGAATAAGTCTAATGAACCAATGGTCTCTGTGGTAAGATCTCCATTGAGACAATGTTTTTTAACAGAAACACTCAAAGCAGTTTCAGGGGGCGATTTGGATTCGACGCCGGTTACAAAACCCTGGGTGCATGCCGAGATGGCGACCAATCTCGTAAATCCAAAGTCGCAAATTATAGTTGCCAACGACGACAACTACGCACTCGCCGCTTAATACCCGGTAGGGTGCCATCTGACCGGAGCCGTGCTTGTGCGTCCGGAGCCTTTCGGGGCTATCAGGTGTCATATCTCACATGATCGCGATGAAGCTCGTCCGGGGTGGATTCGTTAAAAACTCACCGGAATCGCGGTTTGCGCGCCCTGTCTGTCGGGTTGCAACCCGCTAAATTTAATAGACTGTACTAAGCATGTAGATCTCTCGGCAGAGGACTGACGGACGCGGGTTCAATTCCCGCCGCCTCCACCATATAGCAAAAAGGCCTCACCCTCGGGTGGGGCTTTTTTGGTATGGGCACACCCCCGTAGCGGGTTCAGCCACACAGCACCCGCATGGGCGACACGAAACTGTTTATGGAGCTATCATGCGAAGCCGAATATTCAGAGGTGCGCCATCGAAGATAGTGCTAACCAAGGATGCCCCGACTCTGATGATTAATTGGCACTTAAAAAGAGCTGGTACAACAAGTTCACGACAATGTAGCGGGGAGATTACAGAAAGGTCTGGGGTAAGATCACGGTATGGTTGGAGTTCGCCTAAGCTTGCCCTAACCACCCGTAGATCACCCTAATATCTCATCAGGTTGGGAGCTATCCCTTCACCATAGCGTGAGAGATATTAGACTCAGGCTTAACCTGATATCCGTTGCAAGTTACGGAAATATTTAATCCAAAAAGATTAAGCTTCAACAATATCTGATTTTACACTATTGATCATAGCTATCATCTCTTCTCGTTCTTGCGCGCCGGTTCCAAAATGATCAAAGGTCGCATCCAAGTGGAACAAAAGTGCATCCCAGTCGTCATTATTGATCCTCATGCCTCTGTGGGCTGTGACCATATCACGACCTGTATAAAACACTGGGCCGCCCGTCGTAGAGCAAATATAGTTGATAAACGTTTGTGTTTCGCGAGCAACTTCGTCGATTGATCGATGAGTCCAAAAGCGAGCTAGATGTTCGTCTTGTCGAAAACGAGGTATGATATTTTCAGCAAATGCAGCGATAGCATCATAGCCCCCGAGTCGATCATAAAGTGTTTTATCTGACATGATTACTTACCTCTATTATTGTTTATCTCGTAACAGACCAGAGTATAGGGTAAGAATGAAGTGGTCAAAACTTCTCGTTAACAGTCACCGATAGCAGGAATACCAAAAACACCCCAACGGCTTACTTTTGGGGGTATTTATGGGGGTATAAATAAAAACAGCATAGCCATATAACTATATTATTCATATAGTTATATGGCTTATTTAGTAGACGCCGCCGCCTCGCAGAGGCGAGTAATTCCTGCCACCACCAACACTAAAAAGCCCCAACTGATATCAGCTGGGGCTTTTTAGTTATTACGGCAACCTGACTAACACCCTCATAACGGGTTCAACCAGACTGAACGTTACACGAGATCAAAACGGTCGGCGTTCATGACCTTGGTCCAGGTAGCGACGAAGTCCTGCACGAACTTTTCCCTGCTATCGTCCTGAGCATAGACCTCGGCGTAGGCACGCAGGATCGAGTTGGAGCCAAACACCAGATCAACCCTGCTTGCCGTCCACTTGACTGCACCAGTCTTGCGGTCGCGGATTTCATACAGGTTGTTGCCGGTTGGCTTCCAGGTGTAAGCCATGTCCGTCAGGTTGACAAAGAAGTCGTTGCTCAGCACACCCATGCGGTCGGTGAACACACCGTGCTGGCTACCACCGTGATTGGTACCCAAAACACGCATACCACCCACCAGTGCGGTCATCTCGGGAGCTGTAAGTCCCATCAACTGGGCGCGGTCGAGCAGCATTTCCTCGGGTTTGACCACATAGTCTTTCTTTTGCCAGTTGCGGAAACCATCGGCCAGCGGTTCCAGTGGTTCAAAGGACGCGGCATCTGTCATCTCGTCGCTGGCATCGCCACGTCCGGGTGCGAAGGGAACGTTGATATTCACGCCTGCAGCCCTGGCCGCCTGCTCAACACCCAGGTTCCCGGCCAACACAATCACATCGGCCACGCTGGCACCGGTGTCGGCGGCAATTTTTTCGTAGATTGGCAGGACTCTGGCGAGACGTTCCGGTTCGTTGCCGGCCCAGTCTTTCTGCGGTGCCAGCCGGATGCGTGCACCATTGGCACCACCGCGCATATCGGAGCCGCGGAATGTTCGGGCGCTATCCCAGGCGGTGCTGACCATTTCACCGATGGACAAACCACTGTCGGCAATTTTGGTCTTTACCGCGCCCACATCGTAGTCGCGATTGCCGGCGGGGACCGGATCTTGCCAGATCAGATCTTCAGCGGGCACTTCCGGACCGATATAGCGGGATTTTGGCCCCAGGTCGCGGTGAGTCAACTTGAACCAGGCGCGGGCAAAAGTATCGCGGAAGTACGCCGGGTCGGCCATGAACGTCTCACAGATGGCCCGGTATTTGGGGTCCATCTTCATCGCCATATCGGCGTCGGTCATGATCGGGTTAAGGCGGGTGGTCATGTCTTCCACATCTACCGGCTTGTCCTCTTCCCTAATATTCACCGGCTCCCACTGATTGGCCCCGGCCGGACTCTTTTTCAGCTCCCACTCATAACCAAACAGCAGGTCGAAGTAACCCATGTCAAACTTTGTGGGATAGGTGGTCCAGGCACCCTCAATACCGGAGGTAACGGTGTCGCGCCCCTTACCGGAGCCATTGGGGTTTTTCCAGCCAAAGCCCTGTTCTTCCAAATCGGCGGCTTCAGGTTCGGGGCCAAGTGCTTCGGCATCGCCATTGCCGTGACATTTGCCCACGGTGTGGCCACCGGCAGTCAGCGCTACCGTCTCTTCGTCGTCCATTGCCATGCGGGCAAAGGTCATCCGCACCTGTTCGGCAGTCTTAAGCGGGTCGGGCTTACCGTTGACACCTTCCGGATTTACGTAGATCAGGCCCATCTGGACGGCAGCCAGGGGGTTCTCCATGGTCTCTGGCTTGTCGACATCGCCATAGCGCTCGTCGGAGGGAGCCAGCCACTCTTTCTCGGCACCCCAATAGGTGTCTTTCTGAGGGTGCCAGATGTCCTCGCGACCGAATGAAAAGCCGAAAGAAGGCAGGCCCATAGACTCATAGGCCACGGTGCCAGCCAGAATAATCAGATCGGCCCAGCTGACTTTGTTACCGTACTTCTTCTTGATCGGCCACAATAAGCGCCGGGCCTTGTCGAGACTGACATTGTCCGGCCAGGAGTTGATTGGCGCGAAACGCTGGTTGCCCTTGCCACCGCCACCACGGCCATCAGCAATCCGGTAAGTACCCGCAGAGTGCCAGGCCATACGGATCATCAGCCCACCGTAGTGCCCCCAGTCCGCGGGCCACCAATCCTGGCTGTCGGTCATCAGGGCATGCATATCTTTCTTAAGCGCCGCAACATCCAGCTTCTTGACCTCTTCGCGGTAACTGAAGCCCCCTCCCATCGGATTGGTCTTGATATCGTGCTGATGCAGAATGTCGAGATTCAGGGCAGCCGGCCACCACTCCATGTTCGACATACCGGTTGATGTGGCGCCGCCATGCATCACCGGGCACTTGCCTCCTGTCGTCGCGTTGTTATCCATTTTCAAGTCCCTCTTCGAGTATTCACAAAATTATAGTAGCAGGATGCCTGATAGCGAGTTGCGGAAAATTAATATTGCCCCGGAAGATTCTCCAACTGTCTGTCAATATGCCCGACCAGTTCATCAGCGATCTTTTGACGATACACGCTACCACGTTACCCCTGAGATGGAACGATCAGTGTGCATACCGTTACCAATATAATTTTTCAATCCATTTCATAGTGAATGTAAATGCCGCATTTACGCTGGGCTACGCTATATTGTGTATTGAAATATTGTATTTCTTTTATTTAGGGAGCTACGTCAATGCTTACAAAAACAACACCTATAATTGCTGCTCTGGTGATAGCCGTATCGCAGGTCATGACACCAAGTACGGCAATGGCAGAGGGTGAGCCAAAAACCAACCAGTTCTGGTGGCCTGAAAAGCTTAACCTGAGTCCGCTTCGCCAGCACAGCCAGGAGTCCAATCCGATGGGGGACGACTTCGATTATGCCAAGGCGTTTGCCAGTCTGGATCTCGACACCGTCAAGCAAGACATTGAGACGTTGATGAAGACGTCACAGGATTGGTGGCCCGCGGACTATGGCCACTACGGACCTTTCTTTATACGGATGGCCTGGCACTCTGCGGGCACCTACCGTGTTGCTGACGGCCGCGGTGGTGCTGGCGGTGGACAACAGCGATTTGAGCCGCTGAATAGCTGGCCGGACAATGTCAGTCTCGACAAGGCCCGGCGCTTATTGTGGCCGATCAAACAGAAATACGGTCGCAGCCTCTCCTGGGCCGATCTGATGGTTCTGACAGGCAATGTGGCACTGGAGTCCATGGGTTTCAAAACCTACGGCTTTGCCGGGGGTCGTGAAGACGACTGGGAACCGGATATGGTGTATTGGGGACCCGAGAAACAATGGCTTGCCGACGAGCGTTACCATGGTGACCGAAAGCTGGAGAACCCTCTGGCCGCAGTCCAGATGGGGCTGATCTACGTAAATCCGGAAGGCCCCAACGGCAATCCCGATCCACTTCTAGCCGCCAAGGATATTCGCGAAACCTTTGGCAGGATGGCAATGAATGACGAAGAAACCGTCGCGCTGATCGCTGGCGGGCATACTTTCGGTAAAGCTCACGGTGCCCACAAGCCCGATGAGTGCCTTGGCGCTGATCCCGCCGGTGCACCCATTGAACAACAGGGGCTGGGCTGGAAAAACAAGTGTGGCAAAGGGAATGCAGAAGACACCATCACCAGTGGTCTGGAAGGTGCCTGGACGGCCAACCCCACTGCCTGGACTTCATTGTACCTGGAGAACCTGTTTGCCTTTGAGTGGGTACAAACAAAAAGCCCCGCCGGAGCAGTTCAGTGGATTCCTGCGAATAACCAGGCGACAAATACCGTCCCGGATGCCCACGATAAATCCAGACGTCATGCACCCATCATGTTTACTACGGACCTGTCTCTGAAAGAAGATCCCATTTATCGGGAAATCTCCTTGCGCTTCAAGGAAAACCCGAAGGAGTTCGAACTCGCTTTCGCCAAGGCATGGTTCAAGCTGACCCATCGCGATATGGGACCCCGCGAACGCTACATCGGCAACGAAATCCCCGATGAGGACATGCTGTGGCAGGATCCCGTCCCGGCAGTCGATCACCCACTGATCGACTCAAAAGATATCGCCAAGCTGAAGTCCGACATCCTGGAATCAGGTTTGACGACCTCTGAACTGGTAAGAACTGCGTGGGCATCTGCCGCCACCTTCCGCGGTACCGACATGCGCGGTGGTGCCAATGGTTCACGGATTCGTCTTGCGCCACAAAACAAATGGGATGTGAACAACCCAACAGAGCTCGACAAGGTGTTAAAGCGTCTGGAGAAAATCCAGAAAGACTTTAACGGGTCACAATCGGGCAGTAAAAAGGTATCACTTGCCGACCTGATTGTTCTGGGTGGTGCCGCAGCCATTGAACAGGCCGCCAAGAATGCCGGACAGGATGTAGAGGTTCCTTTTAAACCGGGTCGCACCGATGCAACGCAGGCACAGACTGATGTCGACTCCTTCGCTGTACTGGAGCCCACTGCAGACGGTTTCCGCAACTACTTCGGCAAAGGCCATTCCAGATCACCCGCAGAGATGCTGGTGGATCGGGCCAGCCTGCTCACCCTGACGGTTCCTGAAATGACCGTTCTCGTGGGGGGTATGCGCGCACTGGATGCAAACACCGCAAAATCCAAACACGGTGTATTTACCGACCGGCCCGGAACATTGAGCAATGATTTCTTTGTCAATCTGCTCGATATGTCCACCAAGTGGTCAAAAGCCAAAACTGACGGGATTTATGAAGGCAGTGATCGCAAAACAGGCAAGCTCAAATGGACAGCAACACCGGTCGATCTTGTTTTTGGATCGAACTCCGAGTTGCGTGCCATTGCAGAAGTCTATGCTGCCAATGATGCAAAAGAGAAGTTCATCAATGATTTTGTCGATGCATGGCACAAGGTAATGACGCTCGACCGCTTCTAACCCGGTCAACTTTAGTCCCAACGGGGAAGGTGCTCGCAACGGCAGAAAAACGAAGCCATTCGAGCACCTGACTCCGATTAGAGAAGCGGTCATTTATCCTTTTCGGAACTGACACAAAAACGGCGGTGTTAACAACACCGCCGTTTTTCTTTATCCGGTAAAACCCCCACAGGAAATTATCAAGAACAACTGGAAACTCCCTGAGCAAGAGAGTTTTCAATCATTGAAATAATTTGAGTAACTCTCTTTTCAACACTTTTCCCTGGGAGTTTCTGGGAAAACTGTCCAACACAATAATCCGGCGGGGCGCTCTCAATCCCAGACTTGCCCTGGCAAAACATCGAAGTTCCACTGTAGTCACTGACACTCCGGCCTTTAGGATAACGGCAGCAACCGGGATTTGCCCATGCACCTGCGAAGGCAACCCAAGTGCTGCCACACAGTCGACATCAGGGTGGGTCTCCAGAACCCGCTCAATCTCAGCGGGGAAGATATTGAGCCCATTCAGGATGATCATGTCATCGGTTCGCCCATCCAGAACAAGTTGCCCACCAGCATGGATGTGCCCCAGATCCCCCGGATAAAACCAACCATCCCTGAATCTTTTTGACGTGTCTGAGGGTGAGTTCAGATAGGTACTGGCTACTCCCTCGGCCCGAATACGAATCTCTCCTCGCTCACCCAGTGGCAGCCGGCTGCCCTGATCATTCACTATTTGTAGCTCGACACCATCAAGTGGTATGCCAACCGCACCCGCTTCATCATGGTCACCGGGGCCGGCCATGGATATGGCGCCACATTCTGTGGCTGCATATCTGACATAAAGGTTTGTGGTCACTTTTTCCTGAATCGCGCGACGAACCGCATAGGGCACGGCTGAACCACCTGTGCGGATCTTGAGTCCAGACAGCTTGCCCACTTTATTCAGCGCGGTCAGATCCGAAGCATGCATACTTGAAATATCCAGACAACTCACCCGGTGCTGTAAAACGAACTGTACCAAATCAAATTTACCCCGTGGCTTGAAGACATTGGTTCCGCCCTGCCAGACACAATAAAGCCTGTGCCTTTTGGAATTGTTGTGTTCGATGGAGGCAAGTCTCAGAAGCCGCTCTCCAGCATACTCCCTGTGACGGTCTGCCTGGGCGGCAACCTGTGCTTCACTGAATGGCACGACATTCACATCACCGGTAGTACCTGAGGTTCTGAAGTACAAAACACTGTCAACAGCTACTTGACCGCCGGGGGGAAACGCCGGAGACGGAGATGCGCCACAACGGTAATCCAGGAAGTTATGCGCGTCTGAGGACTCAATTATCCGAGTCACCGAAACCCTGTGGGCCAGACTGGTTCGCAATTGCGGGGCATCGTGCCCGGAAGGGTAATAATACTGGCACCTGTTGCCAAAAGAGCAAGGCTGATTATCACGTGATCAACTTCGTCTTCAATACAGATCCCCACCACTTCTGAGGGGCCGAATCCGGCTGCATCAAGGTTTAAAGCAGTTTTTTTGACACAGTCAAAAAGTTCACCGTACGTGAGTGACAGGCGCTCTGAAATAATGGCCGGATGTGCCATTTTATTCGTGGCATGTGCCGCAAGTTTGGCAAAAAAGCCCATATCAAATTACCGTCAAAAAGGAATTTATCCCTAAAACTCAATCACTCCCGGGCAAACCGGCATCGAATAGCGTCCTCTGCAGAACACTGCCCAGCTCGCCCCGTTTAAGCAGCGGAAATAGCGCGACATGTCCGGCGCCAGGAACCGGAACAAGCCTCACTGACGGGAGAATCGATTCGATCACTCTCGCAGACTCAGCGTCTTTGATGCTGCTCTCACCATAAATGATATGCACAGGAGGCGGTTTCTCACCCATGCCAAAGTGCTTGAAAAGCCCCGGAGCCCCCTCCCCGTCAGCAAATGAACGCCAGCGGTCGTCCTCCGGATTATTCGGGCTGACACTAAGACATGCATCGGCCTGCCAGCGCAGCGCGGATAACAGGGAAGGCATTGCCCCACCACTGGTGCCAACCGTCACTACTCTGCGGTACTCATCAAACTTCAACAGGGTTTTAAGTGCCACAAGCGATGATTGCAGATCAGGGGTGAGCCCAGGGAGGCCCATACGATAACCTTTGTGCTTCTCTGTTCGAAGTAAAACCACGTCGGCACTGTTTGCGTCTATCAACTGCAGAAATACCGGTGTCGGCATCATCATGCGCTGGAAATTTCCGCTAAAACAGACCACCAATGTTTTGCCAGCGCGGTCACCACCGGCTTCATAGATAACGACAGCCCCCCCCAGGCGTTTTCGCACAAAAGGGGCAGGAGCATTGCTACCCGCAGCAAGCAAGTATTGATCATGGAGTTTTGCCAGCCAGACTTTCGACAGCTCACGGGTATTAATCGAAATATATTTTCTAACAACGCTGTCTTTTCCGAGAATATTTCTTCGGATTCTGAAAAAAACCTGCATGATTTTTTTCCACAACCAGTTACCCCCTGTTCGGGTAATGAACTCATCCCGCAAACCGGCCAACTCCAGCGGCGTCATCCGGTTTTCAAGGGTAATATGGAGTTTATTCAGCTGGTTGGGTGACTTGCAGCACCCGGCAAGGCGTTTATACAGTCTGTTCACAATATTTTTCTACTCTATCGACCAGTTGGCCAAGTGTACTCAGTCTGTTCAAATCCTCGGGCAAAACAGTCAGTCCCCATTCGACCTCCAGTCCAATACAAAGCTCCATCGCTGACAGACTGTCTATCTCCAGCTCGGTCAGCTCGATATCCCAGACTCCAGCGACAAAATCGCTTTCGGCAACAGTATCCCGAAGGTAAAAAATTCCGGCGTCCTGCAGGATGGGAACGAGCAACTCTCTGATAGCATTTTTGTTCATTTCAATATGATCCGGTAATTTATAACATACCCCTCATCAAAGTTTTGCCCCAGCCAGTAACCAAGATGCTCAAATTGGAACACGGCGGCTGCCAACATGAAACATTTGCCAGGATATTTGACCCCCGAATAAAAATCCGGGCACCAGACAGGTACTCTGGCGTCAATTCAAATGCGTTTGAGTCACTGACCAGTTGCCTACACCGGGCAATCCAATGATAATTTAACGTATGGCTTAATCAGGGGTTTTCTTTGAGCATCAAAACACGTTTTCAACTTCTGACGGCAGCTCTCATCGTTATTTCCTCCCTGTGCGCATGGCTGCTGTTCCAGCAGGTTGCAAAAAATATTATCGAGGAATGGGGACTGCGCGCCGCCGATATTCAGGTGCGCTACGACAGCACCCGCCTACTGAAACCGATTGAGCGGGAAATTGCGCTGGCCCGGCAGATGGCCGATTCCCGCGTCATCCAGAACTGGGCAAAGAATGAGCATGATCCCGCACTCGCCGCCGAAGCCATCCGTGAGATGGAGAGCTATCGCCGGAACTTTAGTGCGGAAAATTATTTTGTGGCACTCAAGCAATCCGGCTCCTATTACTACAACAACGCCGAGGACGAGTTTTCCGGCAAACAGCTTCGCTACACGCTGGACAGTGACAAGCCCGATGACGCCTGGTTCTACCAGCTACTCAAACTGAATAAGTCCTTTCACATCAATGTCAATCCGGATACGCAGCTGGGCATTACCCAGCTGTGGATTGACGTGCAAATGAAAGACGGCGATAACACACTGGGTATTGTCGGCACCGGCCTGCCTCTGGAGGCGTTCCTGGAGGAAATCGTCGATATCGAGCAACCCGGTATCACGACCGTGTTTGTGGATCATACAGGCGCCATCCAGTTACACCGCGACCCCGGCATCATTGATTACGCCAGTCTGGTAAAACCGGAAGGCCAGAAGAACACCATTGAGTTGCTCTTTGACCAACCACGTGATCAACAGGCACTGTGGAATACAATGACAACCCTGCGCGAGGTCGGCGACAATACCAGCGAGGTAAAAAGCCAGTTTGTGGTCATTGACGGCAAGCGCTATCTGGCAGGGGTTGTCTACCTGCCTTCGCTGGACTGGTTTGAACTCACACTACTGGATCTGGAGGAGGTGATTCCTGTCAGCAGTTTTGCAGCCATGATGATGCTGTTTACCCTCATCCTGTTGATCGCCATATTGCTGGTGCACCTGGCGTTGCGAAAGCTGGTTCTGACACCGGTAGCAGCACTGGATAATGCCATGCTCAAAGTGAAAAGTGGCGATCTTCGACCTGCCGACCTGCCGAGCGGATCGGGAGAAATCGGTCGACTGATCAACCATTTTTCCGACATGGCCGAGGCAATTCGCAATCACACCAAGGAGCTGGAAACCCGGGTCAAGGACCGCACACAGGCGCTCAACGAACTCACCAAACTCGATCCGCTAACCGGTCTGCTCAACCGGCGTGGTATGAACCTCCAGCTGAGCCAAGAAATAGACCGTTCACGCCGCCAGCAAAACACCTTCGGCATCATCTGGCTCGACCTTGATCATTTCAAGACTATCAATGATTCCTTCGGACACGCGGTCGGCGACCGTGCGCTGATCAATGTTGCCGGTCTTCTGAAAGCAGGTATCAGGCCCTATGATCATGCAGCCCGGTGGGGCGGGGACGAATTTCTGGTGCTGCTTTCACCTTGTGATGAAACGACGTTACAGCAGATCGGAGAGCGCCTGCGGTTGAGCATTGAGCAGGCCGGGCTGCCGGAGGGACGAAAAATAACCGTCAGTGTTGGCAGCTGTCTGGCACAACCGGGAGACCAGCTGGAAACGCTGCTGAAATCCGCAGACGATGCACTATATGAAGCCAAAGCCTCAGGCCGCAACCGCATGATCAAGGCCGGTTGACCGGTGAAAGAGGGGACGCTGCCGTATACGATTAGCCAATGACGAAGCAGCTTGGCCTATAACAATTCATGTGTGGCAGGCCTCCTGAACTGAACTGCCCGGCGGATTACTCCCGACCGTCAGTATTTTCCAGCGCTTTGATTTTCTGATAGAAACCGTCCGCTTCCTCACTCAATTCCGCGTACCTTTGAATATTGCCTGATCGTTGTGCCTCCATGGCTTGTTGAAGTTTGCTCTGGTAGCTCTTCTCCAGCTTTTCCAACGGATTTTTTCTGAACAGTCCAAACATAGTCATTCTCGTGTCGCAGGGTTCATAACAACCGCGATGGGACAGCGGCCAATCAATACTCCTACGATCCGAACGACGTTTTGGACCGGTACCCGGTAGACAATTCGGATAATCCAACCACCGGGTATCGTCCTCGCTTGGCCTCTCGCGGCAACTCTGTCAGGTTAAGTAGGTTTCCAGGCTGAATGCCCGATAGCGCAGCCGGGGTAACTTCTCGGCAGTGATAAAGCCGGGCGGGGCGTTAATCACATCGGGAATTCTATTGACCAATTGGGTACAGGTGGTCATCGCGGTGGGAACCGCTCCATTGGAAAGCTCAACGTCTGGCTCCCCCGCTATTTTCCAGTGATTCATGTCAGCCTGATCAGGCCGGTACACACAACCGGTCATTTCGAACACAAAGCTCGGCCCTTCACTGGTTTTAATTTCATCGATATCGGTAAAACCCAGAACATTACCAATGGGAACCGTGATTCCCAGCGAGGCGACCGGCAGAGGTTCCGTCGCCAGTACCGGCCGCGATGTCGTGGTAATCGACACGGGCGTCAGCCCGGTATCCGCCACCAGTGCATCCAACACGTTGCGACCAAAGGTGGGTGGGCGCGAAGCGGACTCCAGCCACGTATTGAACTGCTCCGGGGTGGTGCCAACCTGTTGCTCGCGAGCCAGTTCGGGGCCGTAATCGTCGACATTCCAGCTGGCCTGGCCCAGCACTTTGTCTATACGATGGGTCGTACCCATCAACATGCTCACCATATTGAGCCAGTAGCTGTCCTGATGACCGGAACCCGTCAAAGTCACACCGGTGCGTTTGGCGATGCTGTCCAGCTCAGCAGTAATCTCGGGCGAGGTGTCCCACGGGTACAGTGCTTCTTCAGACAACGTCACCGCATTCACACCATGCTCGGCACACAGACGGAGCTGCTCCTGTGCATCGGACATATAGCTGTTGACGGCGATAACCGCGATATCGGCTCCACGACTCAACACCTCTGCGGCGTCATTGCTCACGGCGACTCCCAGCTGGCGCCCGAGCCCGGTGAGCTCCCCCAGATCCTTGCCGACTTTTGCCGGACTGCGGGAAATGGCCCCGATAATCTCGACGCCCTTGTCGAGCAACATACGGGTAATGATCGAATTCATTGTCCCGACACCATAAACCACAGCTTTGATTTTTTTCATGGATACCACCCTCTCGTTATTATCGTGTTCAGTTACATCGGTCTGTAGTCGATATAACAGTGCCACAGTATAGGCAAGCTCAAGGGCAGATGGTAACCCCGATCCGTATTGCAGTTATGCCAAAAAAACCGACTCGATGGTGGACAACCCTGTCGGGATCAATGATGAAAATTTTGAACAGATCCTAATGCATTGCCCTGCTCAGCACGTGGTGCTGAGTCGGGTCGCTACCGGGGAGTCCGGAGCTGGCCAGGGAGGCCTCGCTGATTTTTCCAGCGCCCTGGAAATGACTTCCCGGTAAATCGCTGACTGATCTCCACGGACAAATTCACCGGCCTCAAGTACCGCATAGTACGTCGTCAACAGATAGTTCTTCTCGAGATGAAACTGCCCCAGCTGCCTGTAACAGACAGCCGTGCCATGGCCTGCATCAACAAGCCTTTCCACATCAGCATACCCCCCGCCTTGAACCTTTACAGGCTGACAGTCATTGGCCAACAGAATCATGGCAATTTCAAAACCGCTACCAAAATGGGGGAGCGCTGACCGATAGTGGCTGCGTGTCATAAACACCTGCCCTTCCTGCATACACCGCTCCCAGTAACGCCTTGCCGTACAGGGGTTGGCTGACAGAAACTGCCTGTGATGCACACACAGGAATTGTGGTTCCATAGCGATTCTCCCCTCTCCGGTTAATGGATATTTCAGGCCACGTCCCGTTTCTGGTGACCATCCCTGAGGTGATCCACTGTTTCACCGGCGAGGGTTTTTCCCGCCAGGGAAAATGCCCGACCAAAACCTTTCACATAACGTCCACCCTGAGGAACAAGTCGAAACAGCTTGAAATCTGCCAACTGGCTGAGGTGATTAATACGCTCGCCATGTCTGTCGGCCAGTCGTGCTATGCCCTCGGCCCAATGCTTGCCATCCGGCTCAATGTGTTTTGCCTGCACGCTGTAATTTACCCTGATCCGGGCGAACAGCTCGCCGGCACTGTCCTCATCCTCGATGATCAGGACAGAGGCTTCCGGAAAATGCTGAAGGTTAACGGCATGCAGGGCAATTTCACTGATCAACACATACAGACATTCTTCGCCAATCGCAAAGGGGGCATAGGAGGCATAGGGTGTTCCCTCCATTGTAAGAGTCGATAACATCAGACTTTTGCGGCTACTGATAAAGTTGACCACTTCTTCATTAATACGTTTCTGCACAATTGACTCTCTCATTCTGCTCTCCTGATATTCGTCACTGCACCGAGCGGTGCTCTCTAATACGATGAAATTCGGCTACCTGTCCGGGAAATAATTCGCCATCGTTGTCTCTGCCCAGGAAGACCTTGAAAATGGGTTCGCTGTCCTTGTCCAAAAAAACAAAGGCGTAGCTCTCTCTGCCCCGGTGGGGACGCGCCTGGAAAGCCACCCGCTGGATCCTGCCGAGATTGATGTGCCCGTGCAGCCCCGAACTGCCACCGTCGAGATTGTAGTAACCCTCACCGAGGCTACCGGCGGGAAAACACCCCTTGAACTCGAACACACAACCGCCATGCACGATGACAGTGGTTGTATTCCCCCACTCGGCCAATAGCCGAAGCAGTGCTTCTGCCTGATCCCCGGACATCCCCTGATTGTCGTCCCACGCTGTCATTGTTGGTTACCTATACCCTGTCGCCACTAGAAACGGTAAGTTGCCGTCAGGATAATTTCCCGTCCTGACTCATAGAGTTCTTCCCAGGCCCGCCGATAGTGCTTATCCGTGACGTTGTTGACCGTGAGATCAAGCTTGACGCCGTTCAGACTTTCCGGCTGCCAGCTGGCATACAGGTCCGTGATGTTGTAATCACTGTACTCCTGACCCGCCGTGTTCTCCGGGTAGTCGGTACGATCCTGCCTTGCGGCATGGGTAAAGCGTACTCCAGCCAACCATGGCCTGGCACCGAAACGGTAATTCAGGTCAGCCGAGAAAGTATCGGCAGGAATATTGGTGAGATCATCACCGGTTTTATCATCCTCACCCCGTGTTTGGCCATAGGCCAGTTTCAACTGCCACTGGTCAAGCCGATAATCCGCACTCAGCTCATAGCCCTTTATCTCCGCCTCATCCACATTCACCCAGGTGGTATAACCGGGGTCCATCACCGGGAAGAAGGTAGGGTCTGTGACGATCTGTTCGATAAAGTCATCCACTTTGTTGCGGAAAACAGCGGCATTGATACGCAGGCTGTCATCAGCAAACAGGTTCTCGAATTGCATATTGGCCAGCAGTTCTGTGTTGGCCGCTTGCTCGGGCTTCAAATCCGGATTGGGCAGGAAGCTGTTGCAAAATCCCGGGAACATACAGAAATGGGTTCCCGTACTGTAAAGGGCTTCCGCCCCGGGGGCCCGAAATGCCCGATCGTGGCGAAGGGTCAGTTTCAACCAGTCCGATGACTGCCAGATGACAGCAATCGATGGGGAGACATCGCTGTCACTGCTGTCAGCATTGAGGTTCTTAGCCTCGGTTTCAAAGCGGTCATAACGGACACCAAGTTCCAGTTTCCAGGCTTCCGAGAGCGGTACGGTGGCCTGTACAAATGCGCCCCAGACATCGGTTTCCGCATCCGGAGGTGCAGGGCGGTCTATGCCGCCCCGGCGGGCATCGAATTCTTCTCGATAACCATCAATCCCGTAGAGCAGTGCGATATCACCTATCATGGAAAGATTGTTCAGGTTAATACCCCGCACCACCAGTTCAGTGGAATCGTAGCGTCCATCACTGACCCTGGACTCATCCATTTCCACCTTGTTTCTGTAGGCCAGCAGCCGACTGTTCACCAGGGGAGAATTGGTATCCAGGTGATATTCCATTGACCAGGTGGTCGTTCGCTGATCCCGGTCAATCAGGAAATTGCTGCTACCTAGATTAGCGGCACCATTGGAAGGCACACCGCCTTCCACTTCGGCACGGCGGTAATTAATCGCCAGGGATTGCTGGTCGTCGATTTGCCATTCTGCCTTCAGCAATCCGCCCTGATCCCGCGTGGCTGAGCCCGCCAGGGCGTCACCATTACCGAGCTCGATGTCATTGGCATCCCGGTAATAACCACTGGCCAGCAGATCTACATTACCCACTCGCCCGGCCAATGCTGTGGTGGTGGTTTGCTGATGGTTGTTGCTGTTGTAACCCGATTTGACCAAGCCACCCAGATTGGCACCCGGCTTCAACAAATCTCTGGCAGAAATGGTATTTTGGGAAACTACCCCGCCAAGTGCACCCGAACCCCACAGGCTGCTGGTGGGCCCTTTGAGAACTTCAACATCACGAATTAGCTCAGGATCCAAAAAGTAAGTGGGACGATGACCAGACTCAAATGTCTGACGCACCCCATCTATGGTTTGCAGGACCTTCTGGCCGGTCAGCCCCCGAATATTGACCGACTGATTGCCGGGTCTGGGGCCACCGGATACCGTAATATTTGGCTGATAGCGCAATATTTCCGCCACCGACTGGGGTTGCATGGTGCTTATTTCATCCTCGTCTATCACCACAATGGCACGAGATACGTCGTCAATGTCCTGCTCTACCCGGGTTGCACTGACCACCACCGGTGCGACTTCAAAGGCCGAAGATTCTGCAGACTGACCAGTATTGTCGTTGGCCTCGACGGCAACAGTGACCGCCGGGTACGACAGAAGTAACGCGGGCACCAGACCCAGTTGATACCAGCCAACTGAAAAAAAGTTTTTCTGTTTTTGCCAATCATTCATAACGGATTCCCCATCACTGTTCCCCATCACTAATTGCACCCGGAATAGCGACGCTTTTGGCAAGAAACCAAATCAGCCTACCCGACTACTTACCCAACTATGGGAACAGCAATTTACACACACCAACCTCAAATGTAAATACGAATCATTATCATTTACAAAAAGAGGCCGACTGTATACCATGGGCACCACTGACATTTGAATCATCTCGGTTATGGGCAAAGCACTGAAAACATACTGGCCAACACTGCTTTGGCGGAGCGGGAGCCTTTTGATGGCTCTGGTTGCCCACAGCTGGGCAATCACTCTACCGCCGACAGAAGCGCCATCTGCTGAATCGGCGTCCTCGTTTCACACCGCGCCAGTGGCGGTGTCGATCTCATTCCGCCGCGAACAGAGTATGCTAAAAGCTGTTGAACCTATTGCCACAACAAAGCACAGACAGCCCCCTGCTTCAGAGCCAGTGGTAGCCCGCACACCTGAAAAAAAGCAGCCCCAAGTGACTACCGAGCCGAATGTCGAACCCCCTGCAGAGACAAAACCACTTCGGGAAAAAATCCCGGAAGCGAAGCGGCCGCACGCCACAAGGGAGGACGAGACAGGGCAGCTTGACGATACGGCAAGCGTTGTGGCTAGCCAGCCTGAATCGCCCAAACAGCAGGGCATTCATACAGCGCCGCTGGTTACCGAACCTCTGTTCGCCAGGCCACCTACACCGCCCAATTACCCCACAGTTGCTCGCAAGCGGGGCCAGCAGGGCACAGTCTGGCTGGATATCTGGCTCGACGACGAGGGCGAACAGCGTCAGCTGTCAGTCAGCAAAAGTTCGGGAATCGCTGTACTGGACGAGGCCGCACTACAGGCCGTTGCCAGTTGGGAGTTCATGCCTTACCGGATAAATGGCAAGAGCGCCGAATCAAGGGTCAGGGTTCCGGTGCAATTCGCCCTGAAAAAATCAACCTACCACTAATGCCTGCTACGTCCCATGAATCTGATGACACTGCTTGAACAACAACTGGGCCCAATGGCCTATCCGCTCTCACTTTGTGCGCTACTGTCCTTGATCATCCTGACAGAGCGGCTGGTTGTGATTGGTTACACAACCGTGCGAGGCAAACTCAGACGGGACAGCCTGACCGTCATGACAGGACACGCTGGACAGCCAAAACATATCCAGCAGGAAATTGCTGCCGTGTGGCTGCAACACCGACAACGGCGGCTGGCGAGCGGTATCCGGCTACTGCAGATACTCGCCCTGCTATCGCCACTATTGGGACTGCTGGGTACAGTGGTTGGACTGATACAGGTCTTTGATACCCTGGGGGAACAACGGGGCCCCATTGAGCCCGCCATGCTTGCCGGCGGGCTGGGGATCGCCATGAAAACAACGGCCGCCGGACTGATCATTGCGGTGCCAGCACTGGTGGGCGCACACGGCTTCAATATGTGGGTCGACCAGTTGATAAGCGGGACTGAACAGTTTATCAACCTGCAACTGCTGAAGCTCGATGGCGTCTCGATGGGTACCCTGCCGTGATTCGCTCGCCCCTCCAGATCAAGCTGGAAGCAGGCCTGGAACTGACCCCGTTGATTGACATCATCTTTATCGTCGTGGTGTTCCTGCTGCTTACCGCCAATCATCGACTGCTCTCTCTGCCCGTGGATATTCCGGATACCGACCAGGCTACCAGCGAACTGGAGGAGGGACCTCAACGGCTGCTGATCACGCTCTATCAGGACTCGCCCCACTGGGGTATTGGCGAACAGCGCTACAACCATTGGCAGGAATTTCAGTCCCGCCTTTTGCCCCAGCTGGATGACAAAAACCGGCCTGTGACGGTCGCCCCCGACAGCCGCGCATCCGTGGAGTCGCTGGTCAAACTGCTGGCGCTGCTGAATGAACGACAGATGACCGACACCCAAATTCTGATGGAATCGAAACCATGAAAAAATTCCTCCGCTCATCCCTGATGTCAGTCCTGTTGGCCGGGGTATTATTTGGCGCTGCTGCCACAACACAGGCCGATACAAGGCTGGTGAGCACCGATGCGCTGGTCACTGAGCTGATCTTTGCTCTGCGGGCGGACAGGTATCTGGTTGCCGTGGATGTCACCAGCCACCTGCCACCGGATTACCGGCCACTGAAAATCGTCGGTTACCACCGTAACCTGTCTGCAGAAGGCCTGCTGAGCCTGTCACCCACGCTGGTGATTGGCAGTGAGCATATGGGTCCGGCACCCGCACTTGATGCACTCAGGCAGGCGGGCGTCACCCTGCTGCAATTGTCCTCTCCAGATCATCCGAAGCAGTTGCGTGACAATATTCAACGAGTGGCCGAATCACTGGGCCTGTCTGAAACAGTGGCACCCTTGCTGGCAAGACTGGATCAACAGTTGCTAGCCCTGGAAAGCCAGCCTATAACAGGCAGCAGTGCCGCTTTCCTGCTGGCCACCGATCCCGCCAAGCTTCGCCTGGCCGGCCACGGCACCACTGGCGAAGCATTCATCCGCCTCACCGGCGGCCACAATGTTGCAGATTTCACCAATTACCGCACTGTCTCGGCAGAATCCCTGCTCGCCATGGACCCCGACATCATCATTCTCGCCGGGCAGGAAAAAGACCACGCTCTGGATAGCTTTATCAAAAGCAATCCGGTACTGGCGCACAGCCGGGCCGCCCGATTCGGGCACATTATTGCCGTTGATGGCAGCACACTGGTCGCAGGACTGAGCCTAGCGTCCATTGAAGAAGCCAGACAACTGATCCTTGCAGTAAAGGCGAACTGATGCGACTCCCCGTTATGATCTCCGGTATCGCGCTGGTTGCCATGATTATCCTCGGCAGCTTGCTGTCGCTACTGCAGGGCGCGCTGGATTTACCGCCAACAGAGAGCCTACTGGCACTCTGCGATACCCTGTTCGGCACCCACTGGAGCACACTGGATGATTACCAGCGGGTAGTCGTCACTGAGCTGAGACTGCCGAGGCTCCTGCTGTCTGTGTTTGTCGGCGCCATGCTGGCACAGTGTGGCGCAGTGATGCAGGGACTGTTCCGCAATCCACTGGCAGACCCCGGCATTATCGGCGTTTCCTCCGGGGCTGCGGTCGGCGCTATTGTTGCTATCGCTATTTTTCCCGCCTCCATAGGTCCTCTGGCCGTGCCCGTGAGTGCTTTTGTCGCCGGCCTGCTCACCACAATGCTGGTCTACAGCCTGTCCCGGTCGAAACAGGGCACCTCAGTACTGGTACTCCTGTTGGCCGGAGTGGCCATCTCCGCCTTTGCCGGTGCGACCATCGGTTTTATCAGCTACTTTTCAAACGATGAAAAGCTTCGCCAATTGAGCCTGTGGCAGATGGGCAGTCTTGCCGGCGCCAGTCAGGTAAACCTGTGGCTGGGATTTTTCACCGTTGTGGCCCTGGCTATTGCATTCCAAAGGAAGACGTCCGCATTGAATGCACTGGTACTCGGGGAATGTGAGGCTCGCTACCTCGGTATCAACGTGGAAGGGCTCAAACAGCAGCTGATTATTCTGGTCGCCGTTGGGGTCGGCATCTCCGTCGCCTACGCCGGTATTATTGGTTTTATTGGTCTGGTGGTACCGCACCTGGTAAGGCTGGTGACCGGGCCTGACCACCGCAGCCTGATCCCGCTCTCTGCACTCTGCGGTGCCCTGCTCCTGCTGGTGGCGGACCTCATGGCAAGACTGGTGGTACAGCCGGCAGAACTGCCGGTGGGTCTGGTCACTGCACTACTGGGGGCGCCCTTTTTTCTGGCGCTGTTAATCCAGCAACGGCGTCAATGGAACTAGGGCCTACCGCTATGCTTGAATTGACCAATCTCCGTTCTCAACACGGCAAAGTGCCACACCTTGTCGTTGAGCAACTGAGCATCGGCACGGGCATGATGGTGGGGGTCGCCGGTCCAAACGGGTCGGGAAAATCCACCTTGCTCAGGGCCATCGGCGGTGATCTGCCTGTCACCGGTGACATCCTTTTTTATCAGCGATCCTTGCGCCAGTGGGATCCACTGGACAGGGCGCGACACCTAGCCGCACTTCCCCAGTTCAGCCAGATTGGCTTTTCATTTACTGCCGACGAAATTGTTGCCATGGGAATGATCCCACTTTCCCTGTCCCGTCAGGAAGGCAGACAGCAGGTGGCTGCTTTGATGAAAGACACGGATTGCCACCACCTGATGGGCAGGGCATTCCCATCACTGTCCGGAGGAGAGAAGCAAAGAGTCCATCTGGCCAGGGTGCTACTGCAATTGAGCCAGGCCACACAACCACCCTTGCTGGTGCTGGACGAACCGACCTCGGCACAGGATCTCAAACAACAGCACAGAATACTGGCACTGGCCCGCTCACTATGCCGCCAACGCGGTTACGGAGTCATCGCCGTGCTGCATGATCTCAACCATGTACTGCGCTACTGCGACCATTGTGTATTGATGAAGGAAGGAAGATTATCCGCACAGGGAAAACCCGGCGATGTGCTCACCCAGAATACCATTGAGGCTCACTGGGAATACCGGCCACAACTGGTCGGTCATATGGAGTCCATCCCGGTTTTTGTATAACCGAACGCGGCTATCTGAGTCTTGGCAACAGTATCTCGCCGACAAGAGGGGAAACCCCCGGCTGTGGCTCCCAGGTGGGTCTGGTGCTAAACCAGTAGTCCGTTTTCAGTGCCAGCAAGCGGTAGAGACCGGTGGGCAGATCACGTTTGATTTCCTCGTCATCACTGTGCACCTGGGCATAGCTGAGCACGCCGTGGATGTAATGATAGAGCAATCTGGCGGTTTGCTCGGCATCCACACCGTCATCAAGACAACCCGCTAACTGCAGGGCCTTTACCAGTGACAGGTTGTATTTTACCGCAGTTTGCGAAAGTAGCTGGAGCGCTTCGATCACCTTCTCGTCACCGGAGCCAATCTGTGCCCCGGCATTGTAAAAAGGGCAGCCCCGGATACCCGCACGATCGTTACCCATCTTCGCCACAAACAGAAAATGCACCAGATTTTCAAGTTGCTCAAGCGGGGTGTTGACCGGTGAAAAAACCGCATCAAGATCACTTTTTATCACTTGCCAGTAATAGGCTGTAGCCTCACAGAACAGTGCCGCCTTCGAATCAAAGTGGTGGTAAAAGGCACCCTTGGTGACGCCCGCCTGTTTGCAGATTTCATTCACACCGACACTGTTGTAATTACTCTGCCAGATCAGCTCAAGCGCTGTTTCCAGCAGGCGCTCCCGGGTTTCGGTTAACGACATATCAGGTATCTTTCAGGTTAACGTCAGGCTTCACAGTATAGATACCTAACGGTTTGCCCAGCAACCCATGCCAGCTGGCAAAACCCCTGACACCGCTGCCGTCTGAAAACCCACGATGGTGTAACTGCGCTTACCGGTTGAAATATATCTATAAATTACTCAAATACAAAACGATGCCCCAGCCAGCCTATTTTGATTTCAGCAATTGACTGACATACCGACCGGTATGTAAGCTGCCATATTCAAGAACAAATCGCCTTTTTCGGCAACAGGAAGCCGTTTAATACCTCAAAATCTGGAGCTCAACCATGCCTGACACATCCGGCAAAAGGCGCCCTCGCGTTGCTGCGGGCGCAACAGCCACTGTACTGTTGACCCTGCTGGCGACCCTCTATTACGCCGCATTCCCTCACCAGAGCCATTCCAGTGACAAGACGGCAACAGGTGCACCACCTGCGAGACAGGTTCCAGTTACAGCGGTGGCGCTGGAATCCGTTCGCCTCTGGACACGCTTTGCCGGACGCCTGACCGCAGTAAATACTGCCGAGATAAAACCCCGGGTAAGCGGCGAGATTCAGCAGGTGCTGTTTCAGGATGGTCAACTGGTCGAACGGGGTGAACTACTGTTTGTGATCGACCCCCGGCCCTACCAGGCCGCCGTGCATCAGGCAAAAGCACAACTTGCCTCTGCAGAGTCCCGCACCACCCTGGCGCGAGACGAACTGGCACGGGCCAGCAAGCTGGTCGGGCGGAAACTGGTGTCGGACAGCATTTATGATTCGGCGAAAAATGAATACCAGGTAGCCAGCGCGATGATACAGGAGGCGGAAAGCACCGTGGTAAGAACGGAGCTGGATCTCCAGTATGCGCATATCAAGGCGCCTTTTTCAGGCCGGATAAGCCGTGCAGAGCTCACCGTCGGCAACTTGGTGGAAGCCGGTGCCAGTGCGCCCGTACTGGCAACACTGGTATCCAACCAGCAGTTGTATGCCGAATTCAATGTGGACGAGCAAACCTATCTGCAATCAATCCGGACCACCGGTAATACCGCGGCGATGCCGGTAGAACTGACACTGGCGAACGACGACCGGGTTTACCGGGGCAAAGTCCATGCGTTCGATAATCAACTGGATATTTCCAGCGGAACCATCCGGGCGCGGGCCATCTTTGATAATACCGACGGGGCCCTGACACCCGGCATGTACGCCAATGTTCAACTCGGTGCAGCCACCGAAGTGGAGGTATTGCTGATTCCCACTGGCGCTGTGGGCACCAATCAGGACAAGAAGTTTGTCTATGTGGTCGGCGAAGACCATATCGCCGCCTACCGCGAAGTCACCCTGGGTCAGTATCACAAAGGGCAACGGGTTGTGTTGAGCGGGTTGCAACCTGACGATCAGGTAGTCATCAACGGACTCGCCCACATTCGGCCGGGAATGCCGGTCGATCCCACACCTGCCCAACCCGAGGCTGCCGACACAACAGCTGAATAGTCTCAATATTCCCCTGAAGGACCGCCATGAATATTTCCAGATTTTTTATAGATCGACCGATCTTCGCCGGTGTACTCTCCCTGATGGTGATGATCGCCGGTCTGCTGGCGATGTTTCAGTTGCCGATTTCCGAATACCCCGAGGTAACACCGCCTTCAGTGGTAGTGAATGCTTCTTTTCCCGGCGCCAATCCCAAAGTCATTGCCGAGTCAGTGGCGACGCCGCTTGAGGAGCAACTCAGCGGCGTGGAAAACATGCTTTACATGTCTTCCCAGGCCACCTCAGATGGGCGGATGACCCTGACCGTCACCTTCAAAATAGGGACCGACCCCGATCTAGCCCAACAGATGGTACAGAACAGGATATCCCAGGCCCTGCCCCGCTTGCCGGAAGTGACGCGGCAGCTCGGGGTAACGGTCGTGAAAAGTTCGCCGGATCTCACCCTGGTGGTCCACCTGGTATCACCGGATCAGCGCTACGATGAGCTCTACCTGCGCAACTATGCGCTGATGCATGTCAAGGACGAGCTGGCCAAGGTCAATGGGGTTGGCACGGTGCGCCTGTTTGGCTCCGGCGACTATGCAATGCGTATCTGGCTCGACCCGGAGAAAATTGCCGAGCGCAACCTCTCGGCCAATGAAGTAATTGCGGCGATCCGGGAACAGAATGTGCAGGTGGCAGCGGGCATCATCGGCGGCGCGCCCATGGCCGAGCCGGTGGATGTGCAACTGCCCGTCAATGCCATGGGGCGATTGGAAACCCCGGAGGAATTCGCCGACATCATCGTGCATGCCGGCAATAGTGGTCAGATCACCCGACTCAGAGATGTCGCACGCATTGAGATGGCAGCTGCCGATTACAACCTCAATGCCATGCTGGATAACAAACCCGCTGTGGCGATCCCGATTTTTCAGGCACCTGGCGCCAATGCCATCGCCATCTCCGATGAGGTGCGCCGCACCATGGAGGCACTGAAGCCGCTGTTTCCCGAGGGCCTCGATTACGAGGTGGTCTACGATCCCACGGTATTCGTCAAGGACTCGATCAAGGCTGTGGTGAAAACCCTGCTGGAAGCCCTGCTGCTGGTGGTGATTGTGGTCGTGGTCTTCCTCCAGACCTGGCGTGCCTCAATTATTCCGCTGCTGGCTGTGCCGGTGTCGATTATCGGCACCTTCGCCCTGATGTGGCTGTTCGGCTTTTCCATTAATACCCTGTCACTGTTCGGGCTGGTGTTGTCCATTGGCATCGTGGTGGACGACGCCATCGTGGTGGTGGAGAACGTCGAGCGCAATATTTCCGAGGGACTGGATCCCCGTGAGGCCACTTATCGAGCCATGCAGGAAGTCAGTGGGCCGATTATCGCGATCTCGCTCACTCTGGTGGCTGTATTTGTGCCGATTGCCTTTATCAGTGGGCTGACCGGCCAATTCTACAAGCAGTTCGCCCTGACCATTGCCATCTCAACCACCATCTCGGCTTTCAACTCTCTGACGCTGAGCCCTGCCCTCGCGGCGCTGCTACTGAAAAGCCAGGATGCGCCCAAAGATCGCCTGACAAGGATCATGGACAAATTGTTTGGCGGCTTCTTCCGGTTGTTCAACCGGGGCTTCAAAAAATCGTCCAGCGCCTACTCCACATCCATCGCTGATTTGCTGAGCCATAAAACCACGTCTTTTGCGGTTTATCTGGTATTGATCGGCGTGACCGCTATTGGCTTCAGCGGTCTGCCGAAGGGATTTGTCCCGCCCCAGGACAAGCAGTACCTGATCAGTTTCGCGCAGCTGCCCGATGGTGCGTCCCTGGCCCGCACGGAAGCCGTCATCCGGGAAATGGGCAGCATTGCCATGGCCGAAGAGGGTGTCGCCAATGCGGTACAGTTCCCCGGCCTTTCGGTGAACGGCTTTACCAATAGCGCCAGTGCCGGCATCGTCTTTGTCACGCTGGAAAACTTTGACCAGCGCAATTCGCCCGAACTGTCCGCCGCGGCCATCGCCGAACGCCTGCAAATGCAATACGCCGGTATCAATGAGGCGTTCATTGCGATTTTCCCACCACCGCCGGTCATGGGCCTCGGCACCACCGGCGGATTCAAACTGCAGATCGAGGATCGCGCCAATCTTGGCTATGAGCAGCTGGCCGCGGTTGTAGACAATGTTCAACAGGCCGCATGGCAGGACCCGGCACTGGTCAATGTCTATTCCAACTACAAGATCAATGTCCCCCAGCTATACGCCGATCTTGACCGGACCAAAGCCAAACAGCTCGGCCTGGATATCAAGGAAATCTTCGATACCATGCAGGTCTACCTCGGCTCGCTGTATGTGAATGATTTCAACCGTTTCGGTCGCACCTACCAGGTTATTGCCCAGGCGGATGCCGAATACCGCACCAGCCCTGAAAATGCCTTGAACCTGAAAGTGAAAAATGACCGGGGGGAGATGGTACCGCTGGGCAGCGTGCTGGAAATGAAAGAGAGTTACGGTCCGGAAAGCGCCATTCGCTACAACGGCTATCTGGCGGCAGATATGAATGGTGACGCGGCACCCGGCTATTCCAGTGGTCAAGCTCAGGATGCCATCAGCAAAATTCTTGACAGGGTGTTGCCACTGGGCATGACCTTTGAGTGGACGGACCTGACCTACCAGCAGGTACTGAGTGGCAATACCGCCATCTTTATTTTCCCCCTGTGCCTGTTGCTGGTCTTTCTCGTGCTGGCCGCACAGTACGAAAGCCTGGTGCTGCCGTTGGTGGTGATCAGTATTGTGCCACTGTCGGTATTGTCGGCGGTGGCCGGCCTGTGGCTGACCGGTGGCGACAACAATATTTTCACCCAGATCAGCCTGTTCGTGCTGGCGGGCCTGGCCAGCAAAAACGCCATTCTGATCGTGGAGTTTGCCCGGGAGCTGGAGCACAAGGGCATGGACACCTGGCACGCTGCGGTGACGTCAAGCCGGATGCGGTTGCGGCCAATTCTGATGACGTCCTTCGCATTCATCATGGGTGTAGTCCCGATGGTACTGTCCACCGGCGCAGGTTCCGAAATGCGCAGCGACATCGGGGTTGCGGTTTTCTCCGGCATGCTCGGCGTAACGTTTTTCGGGTTGTTTTTTACCCCGATTTTCTATGTGCTGTTCAGAAAACTGTCACGCACCAGCAAATTCCATGTACCCGCAGAATAAATCGGGCGGATCACTGCCGAAGTGCGTCGAGGGTCTTCTGATACATTGATGCGTGTGGCCCCCCCAGGGCCACTGCCTGTTCAGCCATGGCAATCGCCTCGGTGTGTTCACCGAGTTCAAAGAGCAATTGGGCGAGATTGTTATAGGCGGGGGCAAAATCCGGGGCGACGGTGAGTAACCGGCGATACCCGGCAAGCGCCTCCGGCAATTTGCCCATATCGTAGTGCAGGTTGGCCAGGGCAAACCCGAATATCTTGCTGTTCGGCCAGCGTTCCAGCCCCGCCTGGTAGGCTTTTTCCACGTCTACTGCAGGATTGTTGCGCCCAAAGTCGATCACCGAAAGGAAGTATTTCTGTTCGTCCACCTGCCGGGGCAACTTCCCCGGTTTCAGCAGAATCACACCCCAGTAATCACTGCGTTGCCAGGTTTGTTCAAACACCCCCAGCCTGGTCATGCGCCGCTTCTTCTCACCGGAATGCATCACCAGTTTTTCACTGCTCAGGTCGTACCCAACCACGACTGCGTAATGCCAGACCTCATACCAGCTGACGCCCAGATTTTGTAACACCAACACCGGGTTGTCGGCCTGCACTTCACCGATCAGATGCTCGAGACGGGGTTCGATAATATAGGGGATTCGTCCATAGGATCTGGCAGCAGCCAGCATTTCTACCTGAAAGCTGCCCTTTCTGTCGGGCACATACACCTTGCTCACCAGATCGTCGGGCACTACGGTGGAAAGCCCAGAGGCAGAGAGCACCGTGGCGAGAGCAGCGGGACCACAGTGATAATCGTTTTGCGGAAAAAAAGGCACCCCCTCTATGATGTGGGATACATGCCGGGAGCTATCTTCCGCTTGTCCAGCCAACAGCTGGTCTGTCTGGGGTGTACTGACACACCCGGAAAGCAGAACAGAACACAGAAAAAAAACACGCGAGATCATCGCGTGTTTTTGAAGGACCAGATTACTGTGAATCAATTTCAGACACCGGGGAAGATATCGGTCACCCCGGCAACATCAAGCAGAATCAGGATCAACAATACCAATGCGATTGTACCCAGAACACCGCCTGCAGGCAGGTCGGCCATCTGCTGGTTCAGCTCGGCGACCTCCGCGTCGCTCATTGAGTCCACCCGATCACTGACATCGGCAATATCAACACCCAGGCTGGTCAGTTTATCGGATACATCCTGACGAGCCAGAAGGTCTTTGATTTCTTCACGACCCAGATCGGAAGAAACCTCAGCGGCAACCGTATCGGTACCCACCATCACCGCATGGGACTGACTCACCAGCCCAGCGAACATCACCATGGAAACCAGTATATAGCAGACCAGTTGCCTAACGGATTGATTATTCATACTTGAACTCCCTATTGAAAAGAATCGACCGCTGCAAACCTGAGTGCGCGGATACTTTGAAGATAGTAGAAACGTGGCTTACATACCGATATCGACTGGCCACTCAGGGAACACTTTCATCCTACTCTGGTTTTGACTGAATAACTGTTAAATCGATCATTGCATGACAAATGAATGTAACCGGCACAGGCAAAGGGATTTTTCATGGCAGGCAAGGTATCCGGTGATGCCTGCAAGAGACAGGCCCACCGGATAATATGGAACGCTAGCGGATCACCAGGTAGAGGGAGTTGCCATTCCTGTTGACATGGAGCAGGACGGACTGCTTGCTCAGGGAAAGCGCTTTTTTGAAGCTATCTAGGTTGGTGACGCGCTGCCGGTTGGCACCCAGAATCACATCACCGGGGCGCAAACCGTTATAGGCAGCTACCGAGTTCGGTGATAAGCCCGACACCAGTACACCCTCACCATCCGGGTTGTTTTCAAAGCGGGCACCTTCCAGCAGCTTGTGCAATTCACCCGTGGTGGACGTCAATTGCTGTGGCTCACCCACCTCAATATCAACTTTTTTCACCTTGCCATCGCGAATGTAGGTGAGTCGCACTTCGTCACCAATGGATTTGATGCCGATCTGGCTGCGTAGCTGTCCGGAAGAGTTGGTCGCTTCACCATCGACGGCAATAATCACATCCCCTGCCTGCACGCCAGCCTTCTTGGCAGTGGAGTCGTCACTGACACCGGTCACCAGCACGCCTCGCTGGCCGTTCTCGAGATTGAAGGCTTCGCGCAACTCGGGCGTAATATCCTGGATACCAATACCCAGCTGACCGCGCTTCACTTCGCCATATTCGAGTATCTGATCCATACTGGCTTTGGCCATATTGATAGGAATAGCAAAGCCAATGCCGATATTGCCACCGGCTGGTGCCAGAATCGCAGTATTAATTCCCACCAGCTCCCCGCGCAGACTGACCAGTGCACCACCGGAATTGCCGGGGTTGATGGAAGCATCTGTCTGTATGAAATTTTCATAGCCTTCAATACCGAGACCGGTGCGATCCAACGCACTGACGATACCGGTTGTCACGGTCTGTCCGAGCCCAAACGGGCTGCCGATGGCCACGACAAAGTCGCCGACCTCCAGTTTGCCGGAATCACCCAGTGGTACTTCAGCCAGGTTATCGGCCTCAATCTGCAAAATGGCGATGTCCAACTCGGGGTCGGAACCTCTGACCTTGGCGGTAAACGAACGGCCATCTTCCATGGATACCTGGACTTCATCTGCACCTTTGATCACGTGATAATTGGTCATCACAATGCCGTCATCGGCATTGACTATCACCCCCGAACCCGCGCTTTGCTGGCGTTTTCTGGGCGGCTGTTGGCGCTGCTGACGGGGGTCCGGCGCATTGAAAAAATGCCGGAAAAAGGGGTCGTTCATCAAGGGGTTGTTCGTAGCCTGCTGGCTGGAAAATGTCGCGATATTGACAACTGCCGGACTGACACTCTTCAGCATTGGCGACAGCGAGGGCAGCTCCCTGTCTGAGCCATCGTGCAGCGGTAGCGCCGCCTGGGTAAAACCAACCACCAACAACATGGATACCGCGAGCATGAAATGTCTGAACTGATGCATGCTAAAAACTCCTGAGGATTACCGAAGGCCTGACTGTCCAATAACAGTGCCCAACCCGTTTACTTTTACTTGCTTGATCATTGAACCACTTGTCTTGCCACCGGTCCGATCAGCTACGCTCTCGACCCTGACAGTGTTGTGGGACACGGTTTGGAAAAAATAATTCCCAAGTATTTTTAGTGAGCGGGGCGGCAATTACCCTGCCGCCCCACTTGTTCAGGCCGCCTGGCTACTGTTATCGCTATTCTCAAACACATTCCCACCGTCACTGATCGGGATGGTTCTTGGTTTCATGGCCTCCGGAATTTCCTTGAGCAGGCTGATGGTCAGCAGGCCATTGTTGAGATCCGCAGATGTCACTTCAACATGATCCGCAAGGTTGAATTTGCGTTCGAAGGCGCGCCGGGCAATCCCCTGATGCAGGTAATTGCGGGAGGTCTTGTCACTCGCTTTTTTGCCATACACAGTCAGCACACCTTTCTCCACCTGGATATCCAGTTCGGCGCGATCAAAGCCAGCCACTGCAATGGTGATGGCATAACGGTTTTCATCGAGCACCTCAATATCGTAGGGCGGGTATACCGTCGAGGTCTGCTCAGTGCGCAACGCAGTTTCCAGCAACGGTTCAAGACGATCAAAACCGATTGTGCTGCGATACAGCGGGGTCAGGTCAACAGTTGCCATAACATATCCTCCATTAGAAGCAATATAAAAAGTAATGGTCGTGGGCATGCACTCTGCAAGAGACGTGACGCCCACATGGCTTATGTAGGTACGGCAATCTGAATTTCAAGGGTCGCTGTGGCTGGCTCTCCCTGAACACAAGAAGGACGCAAAAGGCGTTTCAGCGAACCATCAATACGGATACTGGCGCGAACAGGGCGACTTGATGGCTCAGGGTGCCAAAAGACTGCTGTTCCGGCTTGATGATTCGGGCCGCCATCACAATCAGGTCTATCTTCACTTCTCTACAATAATGGATGATTTCGGGGGCGCGCTTACCCACTGCTATCAATTTCTCGATTGGCACGCCGGGAAACTCTGACTGAAAATGTTGCTGCCAACGCGTCAGGGTTTCGTCGGCCTGACTGGCAAGCTTCTGGTAAAAAGCTTCCAGCTCTCCATCGGTTTCACCACCCAGCTTCTCCAGCACATGTAGCAGGTGTAGCTGGCCGCCGGACTGGAAAGCCATCGACAGTGCTTCCCGGATAGCGGGCTCATTTTTATCCGTCAAATCCGTCGGAACCAGAATATTTTTATACATCACTATTCCCCTTTTTTAAGTATTGCGATATGACTCGATTTCTTAACCATCCGACCTGCAAATCAGTCAGGATGACTGTCACAACTGTTTACACTCCCTGCCCATAATGACATGTTAGTATCAATGCGGTGTAGTCGGTATCCATGGTCAAAATCGCAGGCAACGCGATTACCGATCAGGGATCTGTTTTCGCCTGCGAACAATGGAGAGCTAACATGAAGGCAGTGGTACTCGACAGTCTTGGTGGACCTGAAAAGCTGACGCTGCGTGACATTGAACGAAAAGCCCCTGGGCCGGGTGAAGTAAGTGTAAAACTGGCTGCCAGTGCGCTGAACCGCCGCGACCTCTGGATCACACAGGGTAAGTACCCAAAAATAGAGTTACCCTGTGTTCCCGGCTCTGACGGTGCAGGGGTTATCGATGAACTGGGGGAGGGTGTCCAGAACGAGCTGTTGGGACAGCAGGTGGTGATATACCCTGCCAAAAACTGGGGCCCGGAACAGCGCCACTACGGCCCGGATTTTCGGGTATTGGGTATGCCGGACCAGGGCACTTTCGCCGAATACATCTGTGTTGCGGCGAGCGATGTTTACCCAAAACCTGCCCACCTCGACTGGCCACAGGCAGCCGCTATTCCGCTGGCGGGACTGACTGCCTGGCGTGCCGTTACCACCCAGGGAGATGTACAGCCCGGTCATCGGGTATTGATTACCGGTGCCGGCAGCGGTGTTTCGACCTTTGCCGTTCTCTGGTGCCTTAATCTCGGCGCCGAAGTCTATGTCAGCAGTGGCAGCAATGAGAAGCTGGCTCACGCCAAAGTCATGGGGGTAACCGGTGGCGAAAATTACCGGGATCCAGCGTGCTATAAAAAACTTCGGCAACAATCCGGCGGCTTTCACACAGTGATCGACAGCGCTGGCGGCGACGCGCTCAACAGCCTGCTGGATAGTTTGTTACCCGGTGGGCGACTGGTCTTCTTTGGTGCCACCCTTGGCAACCCGGCCAAAGGGTTGGAACTGGCTAAACTTTTCTTCCGACAAATCCGTATACAGGGTACGACCATGGGCAGCAATGCAGAGTTTGCCGCCATGATAGACTTTGTGACAGCACACCGGATCCTGCCTGTTATTGATCGGGTGATGGCGCTGGAGGACGCGGTCGCGGCCCATCAACGGATGGAAGGGTTTTCACACACCGGTAAAATAGTGCTGCTGAATGACTAACATCCCAGCAAGACGGCAACTTCGGTCGTCAGAACTCAACGCTCAACACGAGTGATTGCCATGTCTTCCCCCCGCGGGCAGTTCTCATCCCGTATTGGCTTTATTCTGGCGGCCTCGGGGTCGGCAGTGGGGTTGGGGAATATCTGGGGATTTCCCACCAATGCCGCCGAGAATGGCGGCGGTGCCTTTGTACTGGTGTATTTCCTGCTGGCGTTTTGCCTGGCCTACCCGGCACTCATGGCCGAATTGATTATCGGTCGTCATACCCGCGCCAATATGGTTTCTGCACTGCAAATCATATCTCCTGGAAAAAACGCCAGATTGCTGGGAAAACTGACGGGTTTTTACGGCATTATTGTCGCCGCGCTGATCCTCAGCTTTTACAGCATTGTGGCCGGCTGGATGCTCGCCTATCTGCTGGAACCGATGGTCAACCTCAGCGGACTGCCGGGATTGGCCAACTGGCTCACTGCTTTCAGCGCACCCAGAAACCTACTGTTCTGCGCGATTTTTCTGGTTGTTACCTGCGCGGTTATCAGTTCCGGCGTTGAGCACGGCATCGAAAAATGGTCATGTCGGTTAATGCCGGCTCTGCTGGCAATGATGGTTTTTCTGATCGTTTATGTGCTCACCCAGCCCGGCGCAGTCGATGGGCTCAAACTCTACCTGATCCCGGATTTCAGCCGCATCGGTGATCCAAAATTGATCCTCAGCGCCCTCGGCCAGGCTTTCTTTTCCCTGTCACTCGGGGTCGGCACCATGCTGATCTACGGCTCGTATCTCAGGCCAGACGACAACCTTCCCGCCATGGGCGCCATTGTCACGGCACTGGATTCATCCGTGGCCTTTCTGGCGGGTCTGCTTGTACTGCCAGCAATGTTTGTCGCCCGGCATCAGGGGGTGGAAATCTATACGGCTCAGGGGACGTTGATGGCCGGGCCAGACCTGATTTTTCAAACACTACCCGCTCTGTTTCAAACTATGGCTGGCGGTACTGTGGTTGCTTTGCTGTTCTTTACCCTGCTATCTATCGCAGCGCTCACATCATCGATTTCCATGCTTGAAGTGCCCGTTTCCTACACTCTCGAACAACATGTTGCCAGTCGCCCTATGGCCACCTGGCTGTCCGGCGCGATAGTCTTTGCCATCAGCACGGTGATCGTGATGAATTTTGACACTCTGTTTGCGGTCGTCGTGACCCTCACCACCCGCTACAGCCAGCCCCTGCTGGGACTGATGTTATGTGTTTTCGCCACCTGGGTCTGGCGCAGGGACCAGGTTCTGGAGGAAATTCGCCGAGGTCTGCCCGATGTACAGCACAGTCTGTTCTGGCGAATCTGGCCCGGCTACGCAAAATTCTGCTGCCCAGCACTGATACTGATGGTACTGGCACAGAGCCTGATGAACTAGCACTGCGCCTCAGAAAGTGCCTCGGTAGTTGCCGCCATCAATCAGGATATTCTGGCCGGTGATGTAGGCTGCCTGTTGGCTGCAAAGAAATGCACAGGTGGCACCAAATTCCTCGATCATGCCCAACCGGCCGGCCGGCAGACCGGCGATAATGTCCCGGGCAGAAAGCCCCCGGCTCTCACCGATCAGTGTGGCGGCGCCATGACCTCGCTCGGTATCAAAGAGTCCCGGTAATAAATTATTGATGGTCACATTAAAGCGCGCCGGGTCCCGGGAAATCCCGGCCACAAAACCGGTCAACCCCGAACGGGCGCCGTTGGACAACCCCAGTGGTTCAAACGGCTGCTTTACCGCAGCACTGGTGATATTGATAATCCGCCCAAACCGTCGTTCGATCATGCCATCCAGGGTGCGGCGAATCATATCAATCGGGCTATACATATTGCCATTGACCGCTTCGAACCATTCTTTCTGCCCCCAGTTGCGGAAATCTCCCGGCGGCGGCCCCCCGGCATTATTCACCAGAATATCCGGTGCAGGGCAGGCGATAAGGACCGCATCCCGACCCGCCTCCGTCGTAATGTCACCTACCACCGTGGTCACCTCGGCGCCCGTGGCTACCCGGATCGCCTCAGCGGTTGCTGCCAGCGTACCGGCCTGCCTCGCCATGATTACCAGCTTGGCGCCCTCCGCTGCCAAGGCCATCGCACACCCTTTACCCAGCCCTTTACTGGCGGCACAAACCAACGCCGTTTTTCCGGCAATTCCGAGCTCCATTCAATGATCCTCAACAATGGGTTAATGGCTTTCGGGGCAAGAGGCTAGCATGGAATTGGCAAAATGTGACGCCTGTTAAACTGTAGGATCGCCGGGAAGTGTCGAACAAATAGACTACAACAGCCTCGAATTTCTGGAAAACTGGCTCCGCAAAAATTCCATCTGATCCCCCAATATCCGCCTGGAGTTAATCAGTGCCAGATATTCTGCGTTGTTGGGCCTGAACGGCAGAGCGACCAGCTGCATATTTAATTCATCGAGCAGACGATCAGCTTTGTGCTGGTTACAACGGCGACAGGCGGCAACCACGTTCTCCCAACGATCCTCCCCACCCCTGGAAGTGGGCACGATGTGATCACGTGTGAGCGCATTGCTCTCAAAGGGACGGGCACAGTACATGCACAAATAACCATCGCGGGCAAACAGTGCAGGATTGCTCAGCGGGTGCCGTGTCTGTGGACGCGCCAACTGCTCACCGGTACAGGCAATGATACTGGGCAATACCATACGGGTCTGTTCTCCGGTATGGCGGCTATAACCTCCATGAACTTTTTTGACCACATCACCCAACGTCCAGACAACAAGCTCCCTGGCAAACAGGCACACGGCTTCCTGCCAATCCAGCCATTCGATAGGCTGGCCTGCCTGATTGAGTCGTAAAATCCTCGGTTGTATCACGCCGACCACCACTGCTCAATTCCAGAAGTAGCTGCAGACCGTCTTTCCAGAATGCAAAAAGCCCCGTCAAGAACGAACGGGGCCTGAGAATCAGGGCAAAAAGGCATAAAGCATACCCACCGCAGCATCACGGGTATTTTTTTGGGGCGGCACACTGCTTTGGGCTCATTGCTGCAACTGAAGGCCTATTGCTCCTGCGAGGTACAACTTCAGCAATAATAAACCCGGAGAAAACACTGTCAACAGATAAAAAATAAAGCCCTGATACAGGAGATATCAGGGCTTTAGGGGCAGTACAGGAAATTGTGGCTTCCATCTGGAAACCACAGAATAACCTAACATCCATGTTTTTCCTTGGTCATTGCGTTACACATCCATGTGTCACAGCGTCCATGCCACATTACTATCTACTCTTTCCAATGCCGCCACCATTGGTATTTTTCTGTTTTTTTTGTAGGAAAAAGATTACAGATGTGAGCTCACAGAATTGACCACTTCACCTGGCTCGGTTAGTGTTGCAGCTTGATTTTTGGAGCGTAAAACGTGGCCAGCCGCAAAAAACCATTGGATTTTGAGGAAAAACTGCACCAGCTTGAAGAACTGGTCAACGACATGGAAAAGGGGACTCTAAGTCTGGAGGACTCACTCAAAGCCTTTGAAGCAGGCATTAAAATAACCCGCGAATGCCAGCAGGCACTCAAGGATGCCCAGCTTAAAGTCGATATGCTGACTAGCGGATCCTCTGAACCCAAGGTCTTTGATCCTGAGAGCGGCTGATGGACACCCTTTCTTTTGCAGACTTTCAGCAGCAGTCGCAGCAGCGAATTGATCAACATCTCAATGCCATACTCCCCATTGCCGGCCAGGGAGAAACCACCCTTTTCGAGGCAATTCGCTACAGTCTGTTCAACGGTGGCAAACGCATTCGTCCTCTACTGGCCTACGCTGCGGCCAATGCAGTGGGTGAAATCAATCCTTCCACCGACCGGGTAGCGGCGGCACTGGAAATGATTCACGCCTATTCCCTGATTCACGATGATCTTCCCGCCATGGACAACGATGATTTGCGTCGTGGCAAGCCCACCTGCCATATTGCCTTCGACGAGGCCACAGCGATTCTGGCTGGCGACGGCCTGCAAGCACTCGCATTTGAACAGCTCCTCGAGGCACAGCAGTTGCCCCCACAGACAACGCTGCGCTTACTCGCGATGCTGACCAAAGCAGCTGGCATCGATGGCATGGTTTACGGTCAGGCCATCGATATGGCTGCCGTCAACCAAACGCTCACACTCCCGCAACTGGAACATATGCACCGCCACAAGACAGGCGCCATGATTTCCGCCAGTGTCATGATGGGGGGGATGACAGCCGGTGCCTCGGAAGGGCAGCTCGGTGCGCTGAAAGATTATGGCGAAGCAATCGGTCTCGCGTTTCAGGTACAGGATGATATTCTCGATGTCACAACCGATACCGCTGTGCTTGGAAAACAACAGGGATCAGACCAGGCCCGCAACAAACCCACGTATCTATCTCTACTGGGCATTGATGGCGCCCGACAAAAAGCCGCCGAGCTTCACGGCAAGTCACTATCCGCACTGGCCAGTTTCGATGAGCGCGCAGACCAGCTTCGCGCCATAGCAAACTATATCGTCAAAAGGGAATACTAACGTACAGGGCTATTGACCTCGGTAAGGTGGGGACGTTTCACACGACTTTTTGGTGTAAGATTGCACCCTTTACCCAGAATTGATCTTGCATGCCAAAGACCTTTGATGACATACCACTGGTTCGTCCGGAAACCCCGCTGCTGGACACCATCGATCAGCCCTTTCATCTCCGCGAACTGGAACCGGAGCAGCTGCCGGAGCTCGCAAATGAATTGCGCGCCTACCTGCTTTACAGTGTTGGGAAAAGCGGCGGCCATTTCGGTGCTGGCTTGGGAACCGTCGAGCTGACCATTGCCCTGCATTATGTATACAACACGCCCCATGACCGTCTGGTATGGGATGTTGGCCACCAAGCCTACCCCCATAAAATACTGACCAGCCGACGCGACCTGATGCTCCATATCCGGCAGATGGAAGGCCTCTCGGCATTCCCAAAACGGTCGGAGAGTGAATATGACACCTTCGGTGGCGGTCATTCCAGCACATCCATCAGCGCCGCCCTGGGGATGGCGCTGGGTTCTGCCCTCAATGGTGAGAAACGCAAGGCGGTGGCAGTAATCGGGGACGGAGCCATGACCGCAGGCATGGCTTTCGAGGCACTCAATCATGCCGCCCACACCGATGCCGACCTACTGGTGTTGCTGAACGACAACAATATGTCCATCTCCCACAATGTGGGGGGGCTTGCTACCTATTTTTCGAAAATCTGGTCAAGCCGGTTCTATAACTCCATCCGCGAAGGTGGCAAAAAGGTGCTCCGCTCAATACCCTCAGCGGCCACCTTTGTTCGCAAAACAGAAGAACATCTAAAAGCCATGGTGGCACCCGGTATTGTCTTTGAGGAACTGGGCTTCAATTACATCGGCCCTATCGACGGCCATAATCTGCCCCTGCTGGTGCAAACACTACACAATCTGCGCTGCCTGAATGGCCCTATCCTGTTGCATACCATTACCCGCAAGGGCAAGGGATTTGGCCCCGCCGAAGCAGACCCGGTGGGCTATCATGCACTGAACAAGATTGAGCCGAAAACCAAGCCCCAGATAGCAGTCGCAAAACCCGTTGCCAAGGTCAATCCGCCAAAACTCAAATACCAGCAGGTATTCGGTAACTGGCTGTGTGATATGGCGGAAAAAGATTCACGCCTGGTAGGGATTACACCGGCCATGTGCGAAGGCTCTGGGATGGTCGAATTTGCCAATCGCTTTGCCAATCGCTTCCACGATGTAGCTATCGCGGAACAGCACGCCGTCACATTGGCCGCCGGGATGGCCTGTGAGGGAATCAAGCCCGTCGTGGCTATCTACTCCACTTTTCTGCAGCGCGCCTATGATCAGCTGATTCACGATGTAGCCCTGCAGGGTCTGGATGTACTTTTTGGTATTGATCGCGCCGGGCTTGTGGGAGAAGACGGACCAACCCATGCCGGCAGTTTTGATCTCACCTATCTGCGCTGCATCCCGAACATGCTGGTGATGACCCCCTCTGATGAAAATGAAACCCGTCAGTTGCTCTATACCGGCTATATTCACAACGGCCCGGCTGCGGTCCGTTACCCCAGAGGAACAGGGCCCGGCGCGGCGATTGAGCAGGCGATGACCGCACTGCCAATAGGCAAAGGGCTGATCCGTCGAAAAGGCCATCAGGTGGCCATACTGAACTTTGGCACCCTGCTACCTGCAGCCATGGACGCCGCCGAACAACTGGATGCCACCGTAGTGGACATGCGCTTTGTCAAACCCCTGGACAAAGATCTGATAACCCGGCTAGCCACACAACATACACTGCTGGTCACTCTCGAAGAAAATACTACCCAAGGTGGCGCGGGAGCCGCCGTCAGCGAACATCTGGCCTGTATGGGCCTTTTGGTAGGAGTAATGCACCTGGGTCTGCCGGATATATTTCTGGAACATGGCAGCCATCAGCAGCAATTGGCGGCGGCCGGGCTTGATGCAGCCGGTATCCAGCGCAGCATCCAGCAACGGCTGCAACAAAAAAACAATAATCTGTCGGGTACCGCTTCCTGAAACCACGCCACTGGCATTGGCGACGAAAGCTGGCAACGGCTTCACGGTTGGAGAGGTTTTTCGCCGCGTTCTGTTTCGGACTGGCCCGACAGGATCTGCCCAATCAGTCCGGCACCACCGAGGCTCCAGCCACCGTCCACCGGTAACACGGCGCCACTGATGTAGCTCGCGGCAGAAGAACCGAGAAACATCGCCGCTGCGGCAATATCAGCCGCCGTGCCCTGCCGTTTCATTGGCACTGAATCTGCTATCTGCCGGGCACCCCCCGGTCCCGGGGGCGACAGTCGCTTCATTCCCTCAGTTCCCTCAATAGGGCCCGGCACCAGTGAGTTCACCCGAATGCCTTCCGCCCCCCACTCCAGTGCCGTCGTGCGAGTGAGCATATCGACACCCGCTTTGGCGGCGCAGACATGGGATTGCATTTCCATTGGCACAAAGGCCTGTGGCGCGGAAATATTTATCACACAACCGCCCGGTTTCCGCAGGTAGGGATAACAGAAACGGAGCACCTGAAAAGTCCCCAGCAGATCGATATCCATCACCGCTTTGAATGCATTGCCGGACATGCTGTTGGCCGCCGCCGAAAAATTGCCCGCCGCACCGGAGACCAGCACGTCGATGGAACCCAGTTGGCGGTGGGCCTCCCCAAAAACCACTTCCAGTCGCCCTGCATCGCGTACATCGGCAGCAAAGCCCAGTACGATGCCACCATATTCCTGCAATGCCAGCACTGCCGCATCGACTTTGGCCTGGGAGCGACTCAGTACGGCAACAGCCGCACCGGCCTGCGCAAAACCCCGGGCAATGCCCAGGTTGATACCACTGGTGCCGCCGGCAACAAATACCACGCTGCCACGATAATCGAAAGAACACTGGGGCATGAATTTGTCTCCTGAAATGGTGGTACTAAACAGGTCCGGTCTCCAGCAACCTATGAGGCAAGCAGCAATTTGGTCAGCCAGACAGCAGCCGGTCAATTGCTGTCAGCGCCGCGATCAATTGCTCCGTATTTGCCTCTTTTGAGTGTTCCCTAGCTATTGATCTCCCCCTGAAATATTCTTCTGCCATGGGCGCGATCCCGCAAGTTGCGGGCAAGGGAGCCCCACTCTGTACCAGATCCTGCAAACGCGGCAGAAAAATGAATTGTAACCACTCAACAAATTCCAGCGTATCAATGGCAAAGGGCTGGTCGCTGGCGAGAGCCTCTGCGCTCGGGGCCGAGTCGGACCAGACATCGAGATCCCGCAAATGCTGCTCCACAGCAAAGAGCCGTACAGTCAATTGCCGACGGACCTCACTCATTCTAGTCTCCCGACAGCTTGTATCATCAATTCAACTCACGGCGAAAAGGGGGCAGGTCATCGAGCATTTGCCTGCCATAGCGTTTGCTCACAATCCGGCGGTCAAGAATGGTAATTCTACCGGTATCCTGCTCCGTTCGAATCAGTCGGCCACAGGCCTGATGCAACCGCAGTGAGGCATCGGGCAACATCAACTCCATGAACGGATTGACGCCGCGGAGTTCCAGCCAACCCGACAGGGTTTGATAGACTGGATCATCCGGCACGGAAAACGGCAGCTTGGCAATCACCACATGGCGGCAGTAATCTCCGGGAAAATCCATGCCCTCGGCAAAACTGGCCAGACCAAAAATCGCGCTACCTGCACCCTTATCAATTGTTGCGCGATGCCGACGGACAATCTCCTGGTTGGCCCACTGTCCCTGGAGCAGAATGGACTCCCGGCAGGCATCGGGCAACTGCTCGTAAACCTGTTCCATCTGTCGCCGCGAGGCAAACAGTACCAGCGTCCCCTCTGACCAGTCCACCAGCTCTGGCATGGTTCGGATAAGCGCATCGGTATGGGCCTTGCTGTCACTGCCATCGGCGCCGATATCCGGCACCGACAGCGATCCGGCCCGGGCAAAATCAAACGCGCCGGCCACCGCCGTGAACGCCGTATCTGCCGGCAGGCCACAACGTTTGCCGAAATTCTCGAATTTGCCAAGAGTACGCAGGGTCGCCGAGGTAATCACCGCCGCATGACAACGTTGCCAGAGGTTCTCCCTGAACAGGCCACCCGCATCCGTGGGCGATGCCGATACCTGAATGTCCAGGACACCGCCGGCCTGCTGCTCAAGGGAGAGCCAGCGGGCATAGGGCGAGCTGTTGGCAAGATCATCCTCGCGGGCATAACAGCACCAGAGTTTCAGTACACTATCGGTACGTCCCTGCCAGATCCCCACTTGTTGAAAAAGCTGCTCAATATCCACCCTAGGGACTGGAAAATGGGGCTCGTCCATCGCATCACCCAGCCGGTCGGAGAGCACTTCCAGAAGGGTTGATAGAACACCAAAGGTTTGCGCCAGATGACCTGCCAGCTCGCGAACATCTTCACCGGGATCACCATTCGGATAACACCAGCGTGGCTCCGCATCCCCATCACCAGCCTGGGCCAGAGATTTTTCCAGCACCGGGTAGACCAATCCCAGTAATTTCTCTGCATCACCGGCAGCGGCCGTCAGCTTTTCCAGACGGCTCTGTATTTCCGGCGCGTCTTTCAGTAATTCGTACCAACTATCCACCTGCTTCTGCATCTTGCCCAGCCATTGGCTTGTGGTTCGCAGTCTGCAGCTACCGGCAAAATGATTGAGCGCTGTGCCAGCAATGCGGTGCCCCTCATCAAACAGGTAAATCGTGTCCTCCGGCGGAGGGAGGATGACACCACCACCCAGGGCCAGATCTGCCATGACCAGATCGTGATTGGCCACGATACAATCCGCCTGATCCAGTGCATCGCGGGCGTTGAAAAAACAGCACTCGCGAATCAGGCGACAGCGACGACCTGCACATTGACGCCGGTCTACGGTCAGGGGACGCCAGTCACTGTCTTCCAGCGATTCCGACCAGGCATCCCGGTCACCCGCCCATTGATCTGTTTGCAGGGCATCATTCATGGCGCGATAGCTGGCAATCAATTTGCCGGTGGGATTAAAGCTGATCTCGTCTTCGAACATGAACTGACCGCTGTCTTTCGCAGTGACACTGTCCAGGCATTGTTCAAGACGAACCGGACAAAGATAGCGACCACGCCCCTTGGCCAGGGAGATCCGGTAATCCCAGCCGGTACTTTTGAGCAGGGCCGGGATATCGCGGTTGACCAATTGTTCCTGCAGCGCCACCGTGCCGGTGGCAATCACCACCCGCTTGCCGCGATGACGTGCAATCGGTAATGCCGCCAGCAGATAAGCCAGCGTTTTGCCGGTACCGGTGCCCGCCTCCACCACACAGACCGGGTTGCCCGCTTTGCGGTGCCCCTCTGCATCACTGTTAATGGAACCCAGACTGTTGGCAATGGCCGCAATCATCTGCTTCTGGCCCAACCGGGGCCGCAAACCGTTGCTGTCGAGAAAAGCGCGGTAGCCTCCCTGGATAGTGTTTCTCAGCTCCTCTTCCAGCACGCCTAAACCAGACCGAGTTTCAGTTTGCTGCGCACCGGGTTGGCATACATATCCAGCACAATCTCCCGATAGGCCTCCGGCATGGCGAGGATGCGCCCCTCAAAAGCCCGGGTTTCCCTCGCCCAGTCACAGGGATGCTGCGCTTTCCAGTGAGCCAGTTGCGGTGAATCGCCTTCCAGTTTCTGATAGGCAATCAGGTTGGTAGGTTGCAGGTGGTAATTACCGATAACTTGCCGGTCCACTGCTTCGGCCATGGCCTCAGGAGAGTCGATTGATCTGTCCAGCGGATCACCAAAAGCCACATGGACAGCGCCCTTGCGCCCCACAATACCCTGATAGATGCTCAGCAGGTCTTCATGTGCCTCTTTTTCATAAGCCCCCGCTGTTTGACGGGTATACAGCTCTTTGGCCTTCGCCTCATCCAGCGGATCCAGCTCATAGGAAATGGCCACTGGCACTACCTTTAATTCACGGATGGCTTCGGCAAAACTCTGCTCCTTGGTCTTGCTCAATGAGAGCATTTTCAACAGGGCTTTTTCCGTTTTATCCACACCGTCCTTTGCTCGACCCTCCCGTTGTGCTATCCACACAGAAGCCCGCTCTTCAAGCAGGGAAAAACGGATGTAGCGCGACAGTTGTACCAGCGCAGTGAGTTTTTCCCGCCGCCCTACCGGGGAGCGTTTGACGATGAAACTTTTGTTGATGCGCATCAGATCGGACGTAAAATCTTTGGTCAATAAATTGTCACCAATAGCAATTCGCACCGTATCGCGGCCGTTGTGGTAGAGCACAAAATTGACAAACGCCGGGTCCATGGCGATGTCACGATGGTTGCTGATATACAAATAAGCCGAGTCCGGGTCCAACTTCTCCAGTCCCGATACGGTTACCTCGGTACCAATATTGCGTAGCAGGTTGGCCATGCTGGTGCCCACGGCTTCCTGAAAATCCCTTACATTATCAATTTTGGCAAAGGCTTTTCTGAGTACACGGCTGATCAGTGGTCGCATCAGCCAGGGCATCCAGCGACCCAGACGCCGATATTTGATGGACATCAGCGTATCGATGAATTCCCGGTCAATGGCCAGGCGGGCCAGCACATCTGGCACTTCGCTATCGTAGTAGGGACGAATATCGTCAAATTCGTTCATAGGACCTGCATGGTAATAAATTATTATCGACTGCCCACAGGAAAGGCCGTGGGATGGATCAGGGTGACAAGCGCGGGTTATACCAACAGACCTCAGTGGCGTATTTTTCCACCAGGTGGGTGACATCCAGAATCATTGAAAACAGGGCCATTCTTACCAGCAGGCCATTGTCCGTCTGACGAAAAATAGCCAGATTCGGATTGCTGTCCAGATCACAATCCAGCTCGTTGGCTTCCGCCCGGGAGTCTCGCGGCAGCGGATGCATAATGACGGTATTGGGTTCACAGTTCGAGGTATAAATCGCCTGGTTAAGACGAAACCGTCCGCGATACAGGTCCGCCTCATCCTTACTGGAAAAACGTTCTTCCTGAATGCGTGTGGAGTAGACAATGTCCACATGCGCAATGCTCGGCTCAAGCCGGTCTGATTCGTCCACTTTGATTCCCGCCGTGCGCATCTCCTCCACCAGTTCCCTGGGCATGGCCAGCTCCCTCGGGGAAACCAGCTCCACTGAAATGTGCCGGAACAGCATCAGCAACCGGCACAGGGAATGTACCGTACGGCCATGCTTGAGGTCACCGATCATGGCAACCCGTAGTCCGTCCAGCTGGCGTCCGCGACCTTTCAGCTCTTTTTCAATGGTATAAAGATCCAGTAACGCCTGGCTGGGGTGTTCATTGCTGCCGTCACCTCCATTGATCACCGGAACCCGGCTGGAGGAGGCGAAGGCCGCTGCAGAACCGGACTGGGGATGGCGCAGGCAGATTATGTCGCTAAAACCGGATAGTACCCGTGCCGTATCCTGCAGGGACTCACCCTTAGTCAGGGCCGACGCCTCGAAACCGGCCGTCTCACGCACCTCACCGCCGAGGAGATTGAAGGCACTGCCAAAGCTGATCCGCGTTCGGGTGCTCGACTCAAAAAACATATTGCCGAGGATTGCACCTTCCAGTACACGGGTGATTTTCTGCCGCTGCGCGTAGGGCTCCATGCGATCGGCCACCCGGAAAATCCGATCAATATCATTGCGCTCAAACTGACTGATGGAAAGAATACTGGCGCCTTTGAATTCCACACACTGCCCCTAGATGAATAACAAAACCGCTGCATTTTAGCGACTTTGTCAGGTGTGAACCAGCTGCCCACCCACTATAAAATTTGCTCGCCCCACTCTTGCAGAGCGTAGAGAATAGTTCTGTCCCGTTCGGACAAATCTTCCCTGTCGTGCAACGCTTCTATCTGCGCGTAAAAATCGTTCAGCGAGAGATAGCCGCCCCTGCCATTGGTCAACTGTTGAAAGCGGCACTCCTGCCAACAGTTTTGCTCTTCATCAGTGAGAGTGTCGGGGAAATTTTTCGCTCGATACAGGAACAACAAGTCACGATAGCGCCGATCCTGAAAATGTATGGTATCACTGGCCAGTTCGCTGGGACTGGCAGATCTCACCACCGGAAAAAGTGCCTTGTCGGCCTCACTGGCGAAACCCTCATAGAGGGCCTGTTCAGCATTGTCACAGGGCTCATATTGCTGGCTTGAAAAAACCGCTGCCAACTTGGCGGTCAAATCCTGTTCAAGCAGCAGCCGCCATTGTCTTTCGCATCTCGCAAGATCGATACCCAGCCGATGCGCAGCCGCAGCATCCATCAACCGCGGCGTTGCCACGACCGGACAACGGTTCAACTGCACCCCTTTCAAGGGTATCCGGGCCACCCCCTCGGGCAATGCATCCGTGCGCGTGAAGAGTCGTTCACTGATCTGCTCCGGGGAAAGTTCCATCAGCGCGCGAGCATCTCCCATCAGGTTAAAACAGATGATGGCATTCTTGTTCACTGGATGTCGGGCGAGGGGCATCATAAGCGCCGTATAGCCATTTTCCCTGGGTAGCTTCCCGGAAACATGTAAGAAAGGTTTGCGGTGATTGAGATCAATCAGTTCAGCCACCTTGTGTTTCAGGCGGTGCTCATAAACATACTGGTACAGCTGTGGCTGTTTCTCCCGAACAACTCTTGCCATGGCTATGGTCGCCATAACATCCGACAGGGCATCATGGGCCGACTCATGGCTGATGCCATTGGCCAGAGTGAGTTGTTCCAGTTTAAAACAGGGAGAACCATCGTCGTAATCGGGCCACTCGATACCGTCGGGCCGCAGTGCTCTGGCAAGCCGGATCATATCGATAATATCCCAGCGGGAATTGCCCTGTTTCCATTCCCGCTGATAGGGGTCATAGAAATTCCGATAAAGTGTATAACGAGTCACTTCATCATCAAACCGGATACTGTTGTAACCAACACCACAGGTGCCGGGGACTGACAATTCACGGTGAATCTGCTCAATGAAAGTACGCTCTGGTACGCCTTTATCGAGAGCATCCTGGGGTGTAATGCCTGTCACCAGTGACGCCATGGGAGAAGGCAGACGATCCAGGGGTGGCCGACAATACAGTCGCAACGGCTCCCCGATAATCTCCAGTGATTCATTGGTGCGGATCCCGGCAAACTGTGAAGGACAATCGCGGGCGGGATCAATGCCAAAGGTTTCGTAATCGTGCCAGTAAAGTGTGTTCACACCAATGTCCGCCGCCCCCACATAGTCTTCAACGAAAAACGGCGTCCGAGGACGCCGTTAGTTTCGTGCAATAAACCGTATCAATCCCGGCTTATTTAACCACTTCGGTGTAAGTCATTTCACCGACCACACGACGGTTCCGGGCACGCCCTTCGTCGGTGTTGTTATCGGCAATCGGACGGGTTTCACCGTAGCCGCTAGTGGTAATGCGGTTTGCAGCAATGCCGTAATCTTCAACGATTTTTGCTTTAACTGCTGCAGCGCGGTCTTCTGACAAGGTCTGGTTGTACTCGTCAGGGCCGCGTGAGTCAGTATGACCTTCGAGTTCCAGAGTAATGTCATCGTGCACTTTCATCGCACTGGCCACTGCCTGCAGTTCATCACCATAGATGGCACGAACGATTGCCTTGTCAAATTCAAATTCAACGTTCAGACGAATCGTGATGGTGCGTTTTTCGGGCTCTGGTGCCGGCGGTTCTGGCTGAGGGGCCGGGGCAGGCTCGGCAACAACCGGGGCAATCGGCTTGTTGAAGTAGTAATTTACAGCAAAGTTGACGGAAGCATCGTTAACGCCCTGGAAACCGCCTTCGCGCACCTTGCTATGCAAACGTGCATCCCCACGAAATTCCCATTGCTCGGCAATCATTTTGGAGAGGCCGAGACCAACTTGCAGCTGATGGGTATATTTTTCTTCGGACTGCAGGTTATTTTCATTGCTGCCACTGCGATCATAGTAGCTTGCACCTGCCAGCATGTAAGGACGCCAGCCACCATTGTCTTCACCAAACCAGTAGTAGGCGTTGATCTGTGAAACTTCGAGATCCGCATCAGCGATATCGTGACCGTAGCTCGCTTCAATAGCCCAGTCATTTGAAAAACGGTAACCAAGGTTCAGACCCAAAACACCCGATTCATCATGTCCGCTGATAACACGCTCACTATCCAGATAGTAGTAACCGAGTGACGGACCCAAATATAAACCTTCCGGTGTCTGCGCTGTCGCTGACACAGATACGGCTAAAAGTAATGTACCCATTACAGCTGAAATCTTCTTCATCATATCCACCATAAATTCCAATTTAATAAAACCAGGCTCCTCGCCTTGTTACAACAGTAACTGTGTTGAGTTTACTACATCTCCGGTTTTTTTTCCTGTTATGACGCTCTTTTTACAGAAAAGATTGTCTAATCAACCGGTCAAATTACCAACGCGCGCTCTTCGATACGGGCCTGCCAGATCTTTGGACCAGTCTGGTGAACCGACTCGCCTTTCGAGTCCACCGCCACAGTCACCGGCATATCGACAATCTCGAATTCGTAGATCGCCTCCATGCCGAGATCTTCAAACGCCACCACCTTCGCACCGGTAATCGCTTTGGACACAAGGTAGGCGGAACCGCCCACCGCCATCAGATAAACGGCCTCATTATCGCGGATCGCTTCAATCGCCACCGGCCCGCGCTCGGCTTTGCCGATCATACCGATCAGCCCGGTCTGCTCCAGCATGGTACGGGTAAATTTATCCATCCGGGTTGCGGTGGTTGGACCGGCGGGACCCACCACTTCATCCCTGACAGGGTCCACAGGACCCACGTAATAGATAAACCGACCCGTCATATCCACCGGCAGTTTTTCGCCGTTGGCCAGCATGTCCACCATTCGTTTATGGGCGGCATCGCGCCCGGTCAGCATTTTGCCGGACAACAGAAGAGTTTCACCGGTTTTCCAGGCCTTGATATCCTCCCGGGTGACGGTATCCAGATTGACCCGACGCACACTGTCGCCGACCTCCCAGGCAATGTCCGGCCAATCATTGAGATCCGGTGCCGTCTGATAGGCTGGCCCGGAGCCGTCCAGCGTGAAATGGGTATGGCGTGTGGCAGCACAATTGGGAATCAACGCCACCGCCTTGTTGGCTGCGTGGGCGGGAAAATCCTTGACCTTGATATCCAGCACAGTAGTCAGACCGCCCAATCCCTGCGCGCCGATGCCCAGGTTATTCACCTTCTCAAACAACTCCAGACGCAGCTCTTCCGCGCGACAGGATGCGCCACGGGCTCGCAATTCCTGAATATCGATTGGCTCCATCAGTGACTCTTTCGCCAACAGCATGGCTTTTTCGGCGGTGCCACCAATGCCGATACCGAGCATCCCCGGCGGACACCAACCGGCTCCCATTTTCGGCACCTGTTCCAGCACCCACTCGACCACGGAGTCGGAGGGATTGAGCATGGCAAACTTGGATTTCGCCTCGGAGCCGCCGCCTTTGGCCGCCACGTCGATCTCGACGGTATCGCCGGGCACAATTTCGTAATTGATCACCGCCGGAGTGTTATCACCGGTGTTCTTGCGGGCGCCGTCCGGGTCTGCCAGTACAGAGGCCCGCAACACGTTATCCGGGTGTTTGTACGCGCGGCGCACCCCTTCGTTGATCATATCGGTGACACTCAGATCACCCTCCCACTGGACGTTCATCCCGACCTTGACGAACACGTTGACGATGCCGGTGTCCTGACAGATCGGACGGTGGCCCATGGCGCACATGCGGGAATTGATCAGAATCTGGGCCATGGCGTCCTTCGCTGCCTGGGATTCCTCACGCTCATAGGCCTCATTTACCGCCTGGATAAAATCCACCGGGTGGTAGTAAGAAATAAATTGCAGCGCATCGGCCACACTATCAATCAGATCGTCTTGTCGAATTACAGTCATGTCACTCTCTCAAGGGTAATCTATCCGAAATAATTTCAGTTCCTGGCGATCAGCCTGGGGGGGCGCCCAACTGCTGTTTGATCAACTGCAGATCGCGATTGACCTGAAGCCGGTAGGCATCAATTGCACGAATTGCCTCTTCATTTGCCGCAGTCCGGGCACTGGAATCCTTGGCCGTTTTATCGACCGCATTGAGACGTGCAGTAATATCCTGCAACTGACTCGCCAAATCGTTCACCTCCAGCTTGGCTGCCATGGCAGAACTCGCTGCGGTTTCCACCGACTGGCCGGCCTTGTCAACTTTACTGGCAAGCGCGGCTATCTCCTTTTTGCGGGCCCCAGCAGAGGCCTGCAAACCGTTAATGGCCTTATTCTGCGCAGCAAGGGTTGCGCCCTGGGATTCGATAGTTTTGCTGTTTGTATCAATAGTTTTACGATTTGTATCGTAAGAAACACCCCACAATTTACGAATTTCTGACCAGTGCTTATCCAGTGCCTCAGTGTGTTCGCGTATTTTCATACCCAGGGTAGCGCCAGACTGATTGAGCGATTCATCCGTGGATACGATCTTGGCTTCCAGCTCGTCAAAGCGGGACTGCAATTGCGCCAGGCGAGCTTTCTCCTGAACCAGCATATAGCCCATTCCTGCAAGACCCAGCAACAACACCAGCACCAAAAGCTTCCAGACTCCGCCGATTGATCCACCACCGTGCGAATCAGACGGTGGCGGCCGTTTCGCTGCTCGCCTGCGGCCGTCATCAACCGAACCACCCGAGGATCGACCAATACGGTCATCACTTTCCGGAACGATTGGATCAAAACGCTTAAAATCCCTGTCTGTCATGATGGCGTTAACCTTTGGTTACAAAACATCGTTCAAGTATGGACACACCCGCCGAGCGGAGCGCGTTATTATATACGTCTCAAGCACAAAAAAACCGGCCCCAGGGCCGGCTTTTTTATGTCATGCAGTGCTTACAAATAGTAGAGGATACCAAACAGCACCACCGTCAGGCCGAGACTTGCATGAATAACGCCTTTCACTGATGCCATGGGGCCTTGTTTACCCATCAGCGCATTTACTTCGAGCGCAGCAATGATCACGATGCAGACAATCAGGTCGATCCCGCCAACACCAGTGCCGTAACCACTTCCACCCCACTGTGATGCGTGAGGGCTTGCCAGCATGCCAAATGCCATAGGTCCGGAAAACAGGACATTCGTACGCGACGCCAGCAGGGCCTTGGCACCAGCTGCGGGTCCATCACCCTCCTTCATGCCCAGGGCGACTTGCTGATTTGGCCAGATAATCAGCCAGACGTTCAGAAACATCAACGTACCCATAAGGGCCGCGATGACAATGGAGTTATTGAATTGGTTGTTGTGGGATAGGCCACCCAGTAATAAAACACCGGTTATAAACGTGAACATGGCGCCCCAGCGGAACCACCACAGGGCGTTGGGTGCAAGCTTGGCTTTGGCATCGGCCAGCGCTTCTGGGGTAGCCTGCTTGAAATAGCCACCCTGCACAAAATTGAAGTAGTACAACATGCCAATCCAGGTAATACCGAACAGCAGATGCCCCCAGCGGATGAGGAAGTTAATGAATTCCATGTGAATCTCCTTACAGACAGCGAATGATTGTTATATTTGGTTTTCTTTTCATTAAAGCATTTGAGCACTTGTTGGGCTATGGATAAATCCCCCGACGCCGTAATTATAGCAACCGGAATCACCCACCATGTCTATTTAATTCTGTCACAAAATGCCATGAAGATAAAAAAGCCCCCGCCAATCCTGGCTTTTGCCCTGAAGCAGGGCACGGTAAATCCTGTCCTGGCCAGGCTTTTCCATCCAATGTTTGCTATACTAACCCGTCCAATGGGCGCCAACTTTTCTCGGCAGACTCTTGGAAGGTTTTCCGGATAACCTGGTGGCATCGACTACCGGGCTGTCCATTCGCAATACTTCCCCGCTCCGACCGCGTCCACCTGGAATAAATCTTTCCGCCAAACGGATGCCTGTTGTTGTAACAACACATCCAAGGCGCCTTTATCGTTGTAACCAAAGGATGACCATCATGGCTTTTACATTACCTGAACTTCCCTACGCGATGGATGCACTCGCCCCACAGATCTCCCAGGAAACTCTGGAGTACCATTACGGCAAGCACCACAAAACCTACGTCGACAAGCTGAACGGCCTGGTTCCCGGTACTGAGTTCGAAGGCAAAAGCCTTGAAGAAGTCGTGAAAACTGCCTCCGGAGGCACCTTTAACAACGCCGCTCAGATATGGAACCACACCTTCTACTGGAACTGCCTGAGCCCCAATGGCGGCGGCGAACCCACCGGCCCGGTCGCCGATGCCATAAACAGCACCTTCGACTCTTTCGACAAGTTCAAGGAAGCCTTCAACACCAGCGCCGCCAACAACTTTGGCTCCGGCTGGACCTGGCTGGTGAAAAAGGCCGATGGCAGTGTGGCTATCGTCAACACCAGTAACGCCGGCACCCCGCTGACCGATGACAGCGTCACCCCGCTGCTCACAGTGGATGTCTGGGAACACGCCTATTATATCGATTACCGCAATTCCCGCCCCAACTACCTGGAAGCTTTCTGGAAGCTGGTGAACTGGCAGTTCGTCAACAGCAACTTTGCCTAAGCAATTTTCTGTATCCAATAAAAAAGGCTCCCAAACGGGAGCCTTTTTTTGTACAGGATGTACGCTACGGCTTACATCATGCCGCCCATACCGCCCATACCGCCCATACCACCCATATCGGGCATGCCACCACCAGCATTATTATCCTGGGGTGCCTCTGCCACCATGGCTTCTGTGGTCACCATCAGACCGGCAATCGAACCTGCCGCCTGCAGCGCTGTACGGGTCACCTTGGCCGGGTCGAGAATACCCATGGCAATCATGTCACCGTATTCACCTGTGCCGGCGTTGTAACCGTAGTTGCCTTTACCTTGCTTGACCTTGGCCACTACCACGGAGGCTTCCTCACCGGCGTTGGTAACGATCTGGCGAAGTGGGCTTTCCATAGCACGACGGGCAAGACTGATTCCGGCATCCTGGTCGTGGTTATCACCTTTCAGCGACTCAATCGCCTGAAGAGCACGAATCAGGGCAACACCGCCGCCGGGTACAACACCTTCCTCCACTGCAGCACGGGTGGCGTGCAACGCATCTTCCACACGGGCTTTCTTCTCTTTCATTTCCGTTTCAGTGGCAGCACCGACCTTGATCACTGCAACACCGCCAGCCAGTTTGGCAACGCGCTCCTGCAGCTTTTCACGGTCGTAGTCCGAAGAAGTATCTTCGATCTGGGCACGAATCTGATTGACTCGACCCTGAATGGCGCCGTGATCGCCAGAACCGTCCACAATAGTGGTATTTTCCTTGGTCATGGCCACGCGCTTGGCAGTACCCAGGTGATCCAGCGTCGCTGACTCCAGGTCCAGACCCACTTCTTCAGAAATCACCGTACCACCGGTGAGGACAGCAATATCCTCCAGCATGGCTTTGCGACGATCACCAAATCCCGGTGCTTTACAGGTGGCGACCTTGACGATACCACGCAGATTGTTAACCACCAGCGTAGCCAGTGCTTCACCTTCTACATCTTCCGCGATAATAATCAATGGCTTGCCGGCTTTGGCAACGTTCTCCAGCAGCGGCAACAACTCGCGAATATTGGAAATTTTCTTATCAACCAACAAAATGAAGGCATCGTCGTGTTCGACACTCATGCTTTCCTGATTATTGATAAAGTAAGGCGACAGGTAACCGCGATCAAACTGCATACCTTCCACGATATCCAGCTCATTCTCCAGACCAGTACCCTCTTCTACCGTGATGACGCCTTCCTTGCCAACCTTGTCCATCGCCTCGGCGATGACATCGCCGATGTGGGTATCACTGTTGGCAGAAATCGTACCGACCTGGGCAATTTCCTTGTTGTTCGTGCAGGGCTTTGCCAGTTTCGCAATTTCTGCCACAGCGGCAATCACGGCTTTGTCGATACCGCGCTTCAGGTCCATCGGGTTCATACCCGCAGCAACGGACTTCAAGCCTTCATTAACGATAGCCTGAGCCAGCACAGTAGCTGTGGTCGTACCATCACCCGCATCATCAGATGCTCTGGAGGCGACTTCCTTCACCATTTGCGCACCCATGTTCTGGAACTTGTCCTTCAGCTGGATTTCCTTGGCCACAGAAACACCATCTTTGGTGACGGTGGGCGCACCAAAAGATTTCTCCAGAACCACATTGCGGCCCTTTGGCCCTAGGGTAACCTTTACAGCGTCCGCCAGAATATTGATACCTGTTAGCATCGGGTGGCGCGCATCATCTCCAAACTTTACGTCTTTGACTGACATAATTAACCTTCCTTAAAGAATCGTGCTAATGAGATTTACTGAGCAACAAGGCATCATCCAGTGATAACGGCCTTGATGTCGCTTTCAGACAGAATAACCAGTTCCTGACCGTCAATTTCAATGGTGTCGCTACCGGCATATTTACCGAACACCACTTTGTCACCGACCTTGACGTCAACCGGGCGAACTTCACCGCTATCCAGTACTCGCCCAATACCTACGGCGACCACCTCGCCTTCATTGGGTTTTTCCTTGGCGGAGCCAGGTAACAGGATGCCACCGGCTGTTTTTTCTTCTTCTTCCTTGCGACGAATAACGACACGGTCGTGTAAGGGACGAATTTTCATTGTGTTTCTCTCCAACTTTTAACGTTCTACCCTATTAATAAGAACAGAGTCCGGATGTAACCGAGCTGTGCACTATGTGGAGGCACCTGAAGGTATTTCAAGGGCCCTAAAAAAATATTTCGTGCGTTCAACCTTTATTTTTCATTATCCTGGTCCCGCCAGAACTCCCCCTCAAGGGTTTTGCCCTCGCCTTTTTGGGGAGCCTCATCGGCGGAGAAAGGGTCACTACCACGCGGCGCCTGATAGCGGGCTACCACCAGGTTTTTCACAAACTTGGAGACCAGCCATAACCGCACCGGAGGAATCAAACCGGCAAACCCCAGCACATCGGTCGCAAAACCCGGCGTCAGGAGCAATGCCCCACACACAGCCAGCACGATGGCTTCCGCCATCTCCATGGCCGGCAACTCTCCGATATCCATTTTCTGTCGCGCCCTGAACAGGGTTGCAAAACCCTGTGCCCGCAACAGAGCCACTCCCACAACAGCGGTGAGCAATACCAGGCCAATGGTTGGCAGAGCCCCAATCTGTCGCCCGACCGTAATCAGCAACCACATCTCCACGACCGGCATCACGATAAAAAGCAGCAACAGATATCTCAAAGCCGTTCTCCTGAACCCATAGCCAACGAAATGGGGGCAGTCGCCACCAAATTCAAGGCAATCAGTGGACGAACGGAAGAAAATATTTCTATCATTCACTATGAAATACGATGACCAACTACGTATCTACAGTGTGCTTAATGCCATTCCCAGGGGGCTCGTCACCAGCTACGGTTGCGTGGCCACACTCGCACAGCTCCCCCGGGGCGCCAGGCAGGTGGGCAAACTCCTCAGTCAGCTTCCCGCAGAGACAACATTGCCCTGGCATCGGGTACTCAGAGCCGATGGCGCAATTGCCTTTCCGGAGAATAGCTCGTCATATCGTCGTCAGAGGCAACAACTTGAAAACGAGGGCGTAACCGTAACTCAGGGCAGAGTGGATTTATCCGAGTTTGGCTGGAGAGGCTGACCGGCAACCAGCGCGTGTCGCCACAACAACCAGGAGAGCAATACGGCGGGCAATCCCATCAGAGCCGCATAGGTAAAAAACAGCTCATAACTACTGGCATCGACAATCACACCGGAAAATCCGCTGAAAAATTTTCCCGGTAACGTCATCAACGAACTGAATAACGCATACTGGGTTGCCGTATAGGCCCGATTGGTCAGGCTGGACAGATAGGCGATAAAAGCGGCATTGGCAAAACCACCACTCAAATTATCGCCACTTATGGCCACCGCCAGCCAGGTCAGATCAGCGCCCATCAGAGCGAGCTTCACGAACAGCAGATTGGTCAGTGCTACCATCATCGCACCGGCAAAAAGGGGCCGGAATATACCATAACGCACCACCAGCAGCCCCCCCAGAAAGGAGCCGACCAGTGTCATCACAAAACCGTAGAGTTTGCCGATATTGGCGATATCCGTTTTGCTGAAACCGAGATCGAGATAAAACGGGTTAGCCATGATGCCCATGGTGATATCACTGAGCCGATAAAGGCCAATAAAAGACAGGATCAGAATGGCCCAGGCCCCGTTGCGTCGGAAAAACTCCACAAACGGTGCCACCACCGCTCCCAGAAACCAGCTTTCCAGCCTGAACCACCAACCGGGTCGATCCGCATGCAGTCGATGCTTCAAACCGGATTCAAGCTGCCGCGTTTCAGCTGGAACGGCCCGCTCGGGTTCACTGACCAGCAACACGGTTACCACGCCGACCAGCATCAGCAGCGCCATACACAAATACGCCGTACTCCAGCCCGACCAGTCGGCGAGATAAAAGGCACCGGCACCGGCCACCAGCATGGCGATCCGGTAACCAAAGATATACATGGCCGACATGGCGCCCTGATATTCATCAATAGCCGATTCGATCCGGAATGCATCGATGGCCACATCCTGGGTAGAGGCTGAAAAAGCCACCAGTAGCGAACAGATGGCCACACTGACCAGCGACACGGTCGGGTCGGTTAGCACCATCGCCACCAATCCCAACATCACCCCCATCTGACCGAGCAATATCCAGCTGCGTCGCTGACCCAGCAGCCGAGTCAACACCGGCAGCCTGAGGCGATCCACCACCGGCGCCCAGAGGACCTTGATGGAATAGGTGATGCCTATCCAACCAAAGAAACCGATCGTACTGCGGCTGATCCCCAGATCCCGGAGCCAGGCGGTCAGAGTCGAGAACACCAGCAACAGTGGCAAACCGGCGGCAAAGCCGAGAAACAGCATGGCAATGACCTGTGGTCTGGAGTAGACCCGTACCGCCTCACCCCAGCTTGCCGTACCATCCTTCAATGCCATAACGACGCCTCTCCAAACAGGGCAATACCCTAACAGATAATCTCGCAGATGCTATACACTACGCCGCCATGACAGCCATCCTCGAAGTACGCAACCTGAGCAAATCATTTCGTTCACTGAAAGCTGTGGATGATATCTCTTTTGCCATTCCCAAGGGGGCCTGCTTCGGGCTGCTCGGGCCCAACGGCGCAGGGAAAACCACCACCATAGAAATGGTGGAAGGCATCACCACCCCCAGCTCGGGTAAGATCTACTACAAGGGCAAGCCCAGAGACAGTAGCTTCCTGGAGGAAACCGGCATACAGTTTCAATCCACCTCGCTGATGGACTATCTCAGAACCCGCGAAGTACTGGCCCTGTTTGCCCGCTTTTACGCCAATAGTACGCCCATTGAAGCGCTGATCGAGTTGTGCCAACTGGAAGATTTTCTGGACACCTATGCCACCCGCCTGTCCGGCGGACAGCGCCAACGCCTGCTGCTAGCGGTGGCACTGATTAACGATCCGGAAATTCTGTTTCTGGACGAACCCACCACCGGACTCGATCCCCAGTCCCGACGACATTTCTGGTCATTGATACGAACCATCAAGGCCCGCGGCAAAACCGTGCTGCTCACCACCCACTACATGGAAGAAGCCGAGCTATTGTGCGATCAGCTGATCATTATGGACAAGGGCAATATCATCGCCGAGGGGTCGCCCCAATCCCTGTTGCGCCAGCACTTCAAGGACAGCTACATCTGCCTAAACAGGGAAGATCTCGACGATGACCTGGCAAGCCTTGGCAGCCGGGTTGAGGTGCGTGAAGACGGTATTGCCATCGCCACCTCTGAAGTCGAAAAAACCCTCGCCGAGCTGGTGGCCCTCAATATCAATCTGCGCTCCCTGCGAGTCCGCAACCCCTCCCTGGACGATCTGTTCCTCAAACTCACCGGCCACCATTTAAGGGAATAAACCCATGCGACGAATACTGGCCCTGTGGATGGCGAGAAACCGCGAATACTACCGGGACAAAGGCTCCCTGTTCTGGTCGTTCATCGCCACCCCGTTTATCGTGATTGTACTGGCGGTCGCATTCTCCTCCGAAAATGAGGAAATATTCCGCGCTGGCCTGTTAATCGACGGCGTCTCTGACCACACTTACAAGCACCCCTTTGGCGAAGAAACCGCCATTGGCCTAGTCGAATACACCGACCCACAGGAGGCTCTGCGGCGGGTACAGTTTCATCAACTGGATATTCTCCTCACCACCCAGCAGCCACCCCGGTACTGGGTCAATACCGAATCGGCAAAGGGCCGACTACTTGAAAAGCTGCTACTCGCCCGGCAACAGACCGGGACAACCATGCCACCGAAACCGAACTGGCAGAAGCAGGAAGTCAGCGGGAAAAAAATTCGTTACATCGACTGGGTCATCCCGGGAATACTGGCCATGAACATGATGTTCAGTGGTCTGTGGGGAATTGGCTATGTCATCGTTCGCTACCGCAAAAACGGTGTATTGAAGCGGCTTCAGGCTACCCCTCTCAGGGCCTGGGAATTTCTGATATCCCAGGGGCTGTCACGACTGGGCATCATGCTTGCCGTAACCGTCATTGTGTTTCTGGTCTGCCATCTGTTTATCGGTTTCATGATGGCCGGCAGTTATCTGCTGTTATTGCTGATCGCCATCATCGGCAACCTGTCCATCATCAGCATTTCACTGCTAATGGCCGCCCGCACCGCCAGCGAAGAGCTGGCCAACGGTCTGCTCAACCTGATCAGCTTTCCCATGCTGTTGCTGTCGGAGCTGTGGTTCTCGCTTGACGATGCGCCCAACTGGTTACAGCAACTCTCCCAACTGCTACCGTTAACCCACCTGGTGTCGGCCGCCAGGGGCGTCATGCTGGAAGGCGCTGGAATCCTACAGGTCGCTCCTCAGTTACTGGCACTGGCCGCCATGACAGCAGTATTCATTACCCTGGCAGGCCTGTTGTTCCGCTGGCACGAATGAACCACCGCCCTCACCAGAGCACTACCAAAAGCGCCACCATTGACAGCGCAAAGATCAAGGTCCGGGTGAACAACGCCTGAAGGTTGGCCGGCATCTCTTCACCGGCCGCATTGAGCGCCACCTCATCCTCGGGCACAGCGTGCTCCACATAACTGCCCAACACCTCAGCACTTTCGGCAGAAGAAAAAAAGGAACGCTGCCAGCGTCTGAGACAGGCCGAAAAATTACCCACAAAGCACATGGATATACCCACCAGCCTGACCGGCAACCATTCCAGCAACCAGAGCCACCCGGCATCGACAGACTCGCCGGTTGTGGCTGCGCGGTTCCGCCGAATCACTGACAGCCGGTATAACAGTGCACCGGGAGCACCCGCCAGGATGAACCAGAACATCGCAGCAAAATAACGTTCGAAGTAGCGGTAGGCAATCACCTCCAGGGCCGCCTGGCGGGACTGATCCGCATTCATCACATCGTCCTGACGCTCGGGGCTGAGCACCGCAACATCGCGATAAGCTGCCTGATGATCACCTCGCCCCAGGTCTTCCTCATAGTCTGCCACCTCAGGCTCCAGGCTGCCGCGCCCGAGCGCATAGAGAAACACCAGCAGACTCAGCACAAACTGCGGCAAACCCAACCAGCTGTTGCCCAGCAACCCGATTACCAGCGCCAAGGCAGCTACCGGCAGCAATAGGGTGATCACCTGCTGCACGCGGAAAGCAGACTGAAGCTTTGGCCAGTTGGCAAGCCGATCACAGAACCGGTGAAACCAACCATCGGACTGGATCGACGCCAACGAACCCAGCTGACGCAACAGCAAAAGCCCCACCACAATTACAATAAACTCCATATCACGCCTCCAGGGCAGCGCTTAATCGCCGCCAGTCAAAGCAGGGGCCCGGATCGGTCTTGCGGCCGGGAGCGATGTCACTGTGACCGACAATACGCTGTTTTGACAGGCCGGGGTAGTGCGCCAGCAAAACCCGAACCAGCGCCGCCAGACAGCGGTACTGCTGATCGGTGTAGGGCTTGTCATCACTGCCCTCTAGCTCTATCCCCAATGAAAAGTCATTACAGTTTTCCGCCCCGTCAAAGCAGGACTGTCCCGCATGCCAGGCACGATCGTGAAACGATACAAACTGCACCACGTCACCATCGCGCCGGATCAACAGGTGGGCGGAGACCCTGAGATCGACAATTTCGCGAAAATAGGGATGAGCGTCGGCATCCAGGCAATTGGTAAAAAAATCGCAGATGTGCGTCCCGCCAAATTCACCGGGCGGCAGGCTGATATTGTGGATCACCAGCAGTGATAACGCCGCCGTTGCCGGCCGCTGATTAAAATTCGGCGAGGGCACATGCCGCGCACCCGTCAGCCAGCCTTGCGAATCGATAGAAAAACCAGAAATAGTCTATGCTCCCAACAAAGAAACACCTGAATACTAGTGGGGATTGTCCATGGATTAAAGAATTAGCGGGGGCAGCACCGCAGCCTCTTGTTTGCAGCAGGTAAGCCAACATAGCCTCAATGCACCGATCGGGACTGGCACATCTCACCGACCACACCTTCCAGGGCACGATCAAACAGTTGGGTTTTTTCCAGTGGACGCAGCTTCTCGGTTTGCAGATCCATCGCCACCCGGTTGCGGTGCTTTTCAGATACTTTGGCACCCTGGCGATTCACAAAAATAAATTTACCGGAAGGCAACACAACACCCGCCAGCTTACAACGTCGCTTGTCGGCACCGTCATCGGTCATTTCAACCCAGGCTCCTCTGGTGAGGCTATCGGCGCGACGCAGATATTGCTCATCCACCGAGCCATCGGAATCTTCCCCCAGCGCGGCAGGATTACCCGGAATATTGGTTCTGAGCGCATCCACCAGCACCGACTGGAGTGGACTGGCAGACACCCCCTGACGCAGGCTCTCCTCACTGCTGAGCTCACCACGAAAATATTGTTCCATCGCCCCCAGCAAACGGCCCATGTCATAGGCATCGTAAGAGACGTTTTCCAGACTTTCCCTGATGGTTGTCAGTACCGGTGCTACAACCCCGGCATCCGCCTGCCCCTGGGCGACCAGTTCAAGCAAACGGTCCAACACTCTAATACTGCCATGCCATTCTTCAGAATCCTGACCGGACCGCAAGTGATTCAGAAACAACACCTTGCACCAGGCGTCCTCGGCAAAACTGACCACAAAACGCGGCAGGGTTTTGCCCTTTACGCGTTCCATCAGCACCCTCACCACAGCCTGATGGGCATGATTGACCTTTTCCGTGGCAGTCGCCTCCTCCATCAGCCGCTGCTCAAGCACGGCAACGCGACGGCGCTCCTTTTCTACCAGATCAATGAAATTCAGTAACAGCTGTGTCAGCGCAGCATGATCGCCGGGGGACTGTCCGGACAGCTCAGCGGCCACACCGGAAATCGCTCGCGCAACGGGGTCTCCGTCAACATCGACCTTTTCCGTGTAACCGATGGACGCCTCGGCAATTTCGTTTAACAGCCGTCTGGCCGGATGCTTTTCCCGATCAAAAAATGTGCTGTCCTTGAGGGCCAGCTGCAGAATAGGCAACTCCAGTTTGCGCAATTCCGCCGCCAGCTGGGCACAGGCAATCGTCTGGTGATTGACCCTGACAAACAACCTGTCGAGCAAATCGACGAGCCCTCGTTCGGTCCCATCGAGGCGGGCCTCTCCCTGTCGTTCGAGATGGCCATCAATGAGCTGCAAAAGCCCCTCGCTGTCATCAGCTTTCGCACTGACGGCATTGGACCAGTCCTGCTGCAAATTGCCCACCATGGAGACAAGCTCATCTCCCTCAATTCGCTGGTGCATGCCGGCATCGGAACCCGAAGCTCCCGACGGCCCCCAGTGCAACAGATTTTTCAACTGGGAAAGAAACTGACCATAGCGCTGACCATCATCCTGTCTGCGTTTCTTCGCCTGTCCGGCACCGGCCTGACGGAGACTGTCGGGAGCGCGACTATCCGGGCTGGGGCGACCGGCGGCCTCTCCAGAGGCAGGGGGAGGGGAAGAATGTGCAGCGCCAGCCGCGGATGCCTGCTCCGGCGGTGGCGCCGGGGGTTTTTCCTGCTGACGCGACTCAACCCGGGCCTTGCGCAACTGCTCCAGATCGGGCAACACCCCCATATCGCTGAGACGCTTGTTGCCCTCCACCAGGAAGTCCTTCAACGACACCATTACCTGGCGATCAAACAACTTAAACAGCACCAGTTTAACCGGCAGCTTGAGCTCGAGGTGGGCCACAGCCTCATTAAAGGATTCACAGATTACTTCGGGCCCGACCGGATTATTTTTCAGGGTCACCAAGGCCGGGACCATTGAGCTGAGACGAGTATTGAGGGCATCAAGTTCAGGCTTGCAGAGCTCTGACACCCGAAACACCATGGCATCCAGTGCGATAATTTCTTCGAGCTGTTCGTTCTCGACCACTTCCAGCCCTTCGGGTTCCTGACTGGGTAATTCCGGATCCTGGTACTGACCCAGCTGCTGAAAGCTCTGGGTGAGCACACCAAAAAAGTTGTGCTCGATATTTTTTCGTTCCATCCGGATCAGACGCATCGCATCAAAATACATGGTTTGCTGGCGGTTGTTGTCCGCGCGATCAGCGAGATCGAAAAAGGTGTCATCCACCTGATCAAACATATTGTTCAGGCGTGAAGAGAGGAATGTATGGATACGCCCCTTGAGTGCCAGCAATGGCCGAGGTAACCGAAACAAAGCTACTGATAGCTTATCTACATCTGTCACTTCCGCCCTCTATTCCAGAACAACCAGTTGCTGATCATAACACTTACCTGCACACTTGAGTCCCAGGTTCTCCTGGAAGAATAGCTTAACAACAGGGAACAGCAACGGTGTCAAGCCACCAGACAGGCCGGCTATGTCACCAACTGTTCATTTGCCGCAGAAGAGGGCATCAGAAAAGTGTGTACGAGCCCTAATGGGCCTGACGGCTGGTTCGAATATCTTTTATGACACGCTCCAGGGTATTGTCAAACAAGTGTGAGTTATCCAACACAACCAGATTTTTGTTTTGTATGCTGATAGCGGTCCGGTTGCGGTTCATCTCGGCAACCTTGGTACCCTGGCGGTTCACAAAAATATAGATACCTGGGGGGGATATAACCCCAGCTACCTTGCAGCGCTTGTTCGAAGAAGTTTGATCCAGAAAATCAACCCAGGCGCCGCGACAGAGAGAATTGAGCGCTTTCAGAGACTCTTCATCAGGGCTTGCCGCCTCGTCACTTTCGGTGACAGCGTCCTCCTCCAGTTTACGATGCCCGGGCATGTCCGTTTTAATTTTCCTGATAACCACTGTTTCATGTGGTTTATTGGAAACAACGATTGTCTGAACTTTCGGCTCTGCGAGATCTTCCGTTTGACCGGGCAAGTCCTGAGCGGTCGGTTCTGCCTGGCCAACACATTCCTCGGGTTTCTCGTTTTCAGCTTTATTGCGATAAAAGTATTCCTCGAGCCTGATTATCAGCCGCCCAAGATCGTAGGATTCATAAGCGATATCTTCGAGGTGCTCCTGAATGGTGGCCAATAACGACTTGACGTCGTCATCACTCACCTCGCCGTCATCTGCATGCGCCAGCACCCGGTCCAGTATTTCAACTGCAGTTTCCCACTGCTCGGGCGACGATTCAGTCCGCAGACAGGCCATGAACATGACCCGACACCAAGCTTTCTCGGCAAAATGTACCAACAGTCGAGGAAAAGACTTGCCCTGCATGCGCTCATTCAGGGTCTTGTCGACCAACTGGTGTGCCTGGTTGACCTTTTCGGAGGCTGCAGCTTTCTCTATAACCCGCTGCTCCATCATGAGGGCCTTGCGACGCTCCTTTTCTGTCAGCTGAATAAAGTCGAGCAGCAACTGTTTAAGGTCCTCCGTACCCATGGTTTCTTCAGCCGAAAGCTTTTGAGCGATTTCGGAGATAGCTCTACCCACAGGATCGCTATTGATATCCACATCCTCGGGGAACCCTATGGCAACCTGTGTTATCTCATTGATCAGCCTTCTTGCAGGGTGTTTCTCCTTATCAAAGAAACTGGGGTCCTGAAGCACAATTCGCAAAAGGGGTAATTCGAGCTTCCGCAACTCACGGGAAAACCCGCCCGAAATATGGTTTTCACTGCGCATTCTCGAGAACAGCTGATCCAGCAGACTGACCACACTGTAATCCTGACGCCCCAGACCGGGGCCGCCCTGCTGCTGGAGTCGCTCCTCAATCAGACCAAGCAGCCCCCCTTCACTGTGGTTGCTCTCGCCCCACTCGCGCTGCAAACCGGAAACCAGAGAAACCAGCTGATCCTGGCTGATTGATGCGCCAGAGCCAGAAGTGTAACCATAATCCGGCTGCCCCAGAAACTCCTGTAATTGAGAAATAAGCTGGCTGTGGCCGCCGGCTCTCTCAGTGCCATGTTTTGCAAAGGCGGGATTCCCCTCGTGATAATCCGGTTTTTTTGCCGTACCACCAACCTGAGCAGATTGACTGGAATTGATCGCTTTTTTTGCCTGCTGCTTTTCCAGGTCAGGCAAGACACCGAACTTACGGAGCAGCCGGTTACCTTCAATCAATAGAGGCCCAACAGCATCCATGACATGCCGGTCAATCAGTTTAAGCAACACCAGTTTTGAGCGAATGTCTATTTCCAGCTCCAACAACGTCTGCCGCAGTGATTCACAGATAATTTCCGGCCCAAGAGGGTTGTTAATTGCGGTGACGTCACTGGGCACAATGGAATTGATACGCATCACCAACAACCTGAGATCGTATTTATGGCGCTTCGCAACTTTGGAAACCATGCTATCCATGGCTATCATTTCTTCGAGATCTTCGTTTTCTACCAGTGTGAGGCCCGCCGGGCTCTCCGTTGCGACTGCCCTCTGGCTGGCCCCCCGATACCCGCGGTTGCCAAGTCGTTGAAACGAATTGTCGATGGCCTGTGAAAACTTATGCTCAATGGATTTTCGCTGCAGACGAATCAAGCGCATGGCATCGAAGTACGTTGCCTGTTCACCGTTACTTGCCGCCCGATCGGCAAGATCGAAAAACGTATCATCCACATGATCAAAGACCTCAGCCAGCCGCTGATCCAAAACGACTTTTGCGTGATCTCTCAACTGGCGAAGCGACTCAGGCATTTCAAAGCCTCGGCCCTTCATTTTTTCAGCCTCAACTAACTTCAAACGTTCGTTCATCATTGTGTGGCCTGCTCGGAGATAAATCGTATAAGACGAAGATGGTCAACTATTGACTCGGATTATAGGTTTCTTACCCAGCACCCGGGATAAGTGAAACGCCAACCAGTTCCCAAAACTAACCAGTCGATCCTGACTTTGCCCAAAACCGAGATACAGATCACACATGTCGCCATCAATAACTGCCGCAACTTATTCCACACCAGCCTATTCCCCCATAAACGACTGTTGTAATATGCCCGGATCGCAGCTGGATACCCTATGTCAAAGAATTTGCCTGAAAACCATATCTCCACCTCCGTCAAGCAGGCCCTCGCAGAAGATATCGGCGAAGGGGATATTACTGCCCTCCTGATTCCAGAAGAAAACACTGCCGAGGCCAGCGTCATTACCCGTGAACAGATGGTGGTATGCGGAACGGCCTGGGTGGATGAAGTGTTCGCCCAGCTGGACCCCGCCGTCAGGATCGAATGGCGGGTTCGCGACGGTGACGAGATAAAACCGGGGGAAATTCTCCTGACTCTATCCGGACCGGCCCGCAGCCTGCTGACCGGCGAGCGCACCGCACTTAACTTTCTGCAAACCCTCTCCGGTACCGCCACCATTGCACGGCAGTTTGCGGCACTGGTAAAAGGGACGACCATTCAGATTCTCGATACCCGAAAAACCATCCCCGGCCTGCGTCTGGCACAAAAATACGCGGTGACCGTGGGCGGCTGCCACAATCACCGCATCGGGCTTTACGACGCCTTTCTGATCAAGGAAAACCACATTGCCGCCTGCGGCGGTATCGCCGCCGCAGTCACCAAGGCACGGGAAATCGCCCCCGACAAACTTGTCGAGGTGGAAGTAGAGAGTCTGGAGGAGTTTCAGCAGGCACTGCAGGCCGGAGCCGACATTATCATGCTGGATAATTTCGATGAAAAACAGATCCACGAAGCCATCGCCATGAACCGGGGGGTCGCCAGACTGGAAGTGTCCGGCAACCTGGAAGTGGACAACCTCGCCGCCAAAGCTATCGAGGGAATCGATTACCTGTCATCCGGCAGCCTGACGAAGCACTGCCGGGCCATTGACCTGTCGATGCGGATACAGCTGAAAAACCTGCCGCACTAAACCCACTCTGCCATCAGCGCAGCATAGGACTCATCGTCCGGAATCTGGCGCGGCGGATGCTTGCAGAAGAACGCCGAGGGGATGTCCACAGCTCCACTGATACCGCGCTCCAGCGCCAGCTTCGCACAGCGAAGGGTGTCAATGGCCACCCCGGCGGAATTTGGCGAATCCTCCACCGACAGCCGCAGTTCAATATTCATCGGCACATCGCCGAACAATTTGCCCTCCATGCGGATAAAGCAGACCTTGTTGTCATTCTGCCAGGGCACATAGTCACTCGGCCCCACGTGAATATTCTCATCGGCCAGCCGCTGGGGAATAGCACTCTGCACCGCTTCGGTCTTGGACTCTTTCTTGGAGGCCAGGCGATCCCGATTCAGCATATTCAGAAAATCCGTGTTACCACCGGTATTCAGCTGGTAGGTCCGCTCCAGTTTCACGCCGCGATTTTTGAACAGGTTACCCAGCGTGCGATGAAGAATCGTCGCCCCCAACTGCGCCTTGATATCATCGCCGATAATCGGCAGGTTCTTTGCCTTGAAGCGGGCGGCCCAGTCCGGATTGCTGGCAATGAATACCGGGATATTGTTAACAAAGGCACAACCGGCCTCCAGGGCGCACTCGGCATAAAACTCAGTAGCTTTCTGGGAACCCACCGGCAGATAGTTCATCACCACATCCACCGCTGCATCCTTTAACTGCGCCACCACATCGGCCAGACTCGGCTGGGGCTCGGACCCGGGCAGGAAAGTGCGGTCATCGCCGTAACCCGCCATGTGCTCGGAATAGCCATCCAGCACATTGCCCATGGAAACCGTTACACCG